>SWCC01010317.1_pt1 | contig 170566 bp, 149 predicted proteins | sample 4692971 | NCBI WGS metagenome assembly SWCC01 (sample SAMN10267277, study PRJNA491770) | bioreactor metagenome | isolation source: DHS bioreactor inoculated with subseafloor sediment | place: Japan: off Shimokita Peninsula | collected 2006-08
CTTCCGTGCTTCCTGAAAATGAGTATTCGCCGTAACCTTGGACTCTTGCTTCTGATCGCCGCGATCGCGCTGTCTGGTCTGGGCGTGGTCGCCTTCCTGCAGTTCGAGCGCAACGCAGTGTCGATGCGAACCCTTACCGACCGTGCGATTCCGGGCTTTCTCGCTGCAGGCGAACTCAAATCCGCGCTCAAGACCCTGCAGATCACGGTGATCAATCTCGTTCATGCTCCGGACGACAGCCTTGCCCGTCAGGGGGCAGACCCCCTGGTTGTGCAAAAGCATGCGTTGCAGGAAGCCGTGGGTGAGCAGATGACGATGGCGGACGGGGAGGTCGAGCAAGGCCTTATGCGCCACGTGCAGGACAGTCTGAATGCCTATCTCGCGGCACTGGATGATGTATCCAGTCTGCGTCGGGGCGGGCAGCAGGATCTTGCCGAGGCGGTGCTCTCCGGGTCCGCCGACCCCTATCTGCAGGAACTGGAGCAGATCCTCGAAACCCTGCTGGTGGAGAAGCGGCGCACCAAGGACAGTCTGCTGAGCGAGATCGAAGCTGCCCGGCAGCAGTCCACTCTGATCTTGGCCGGGGCGCTGCTTGGCACGTTCGTGGTCCTCGGGGTGCTCGGATCGAGACTCTATCGGCAGATCTCGAAGCCCCTGGCGGAGATGAAGCGCGCCATGGCGGCGGTTGCCGCCGATCTCGATTTCACCTGCCGCGTGCCGATCGTGCGCGAGGATGAGATCGGGCAGTCAATCCGTGCGTTCAATGCCCTGATCGAAGCGGTGCATGGCAGCCTGGCGGAGATGGCGCAGGTGATCCGCAAGAATGAAGCAGCCTCGGTGGATATGCACGTTTCTGCTGCGGACATGACGAGCATTGCGGAGAATGGCAATGCATCCGCAGGCGATATCCAGTTCGCAGTCAGGGAGGTGCAGCGCCAGATTGAGCGCATCAACGACGATACCTTGCACGCGGGCGGCCTGACGGAGATCTCCGGGCAGCAGGCAACGGCGAATGGCGAACTCATCCGTGAGGCGGCCGAGCGCATTCATGAGCTCGCAGTGAGCGTGGAGTCGGCATCGGAGCGGGTGTTCGCGCTTGCCACAGCGGGGGGGCAGATTGCGCTGCAGGTCAAGGAGATCAGGGAGATTGCCGATCAGACCAACCTGCTGGCCCTGAATGCGGCGATCGAGGCCGCACGTGCCGGAGAGTCCGGGCGAGGGTTCGCGGTCGTGGCAGGAGAGGTGAGAAAACTCGCCGAGCGGGTGTCCAGTGCGACGCTCTCCATTGCCGAGCAGGTGAAGGGCATCGACGCCACCTCGAACGCGTCGGCCGAGTTGATGCGCCGTGTGGTTGCCGGTATCAAGCACAACATCGATCTCACCGCTTCGGCGGGCAGGGCCATGACCGATATCGAGGGATCGGCGCGAGAGGTGATCGGTGTTGTCGGTCAAATCGGGGAGCAGGTCGCAGTCGGCCAGGCGTCGAGCAGGGATATCGTCGATCGTGTCGACACCATTGAAGACCTGATGCGAAGAGCGAGTGCGGCCGCGGATCAGAACCGGGCCGCCGCGGACACGATCCGGGAGATCTCGGATCAGATGGCGGGTATCGTCAATCGCTTTCGCATTGGCCCCGCCCTGCACAGCCTGGAGCGCTGAAGGCGAGGTATCGCTGCCTGCCCGGCTCTACCGTCTCTACCGGCTCTCCCGGCGCGCAGGCAGGGCTGAGGGGGTCAGTGCCCGGCGTGGCTGGACGTGCGGGATTGTTCCACGCGGCTTTGCACCCAGGCGGTCCCGGGCTGCGGGCGTCCGTGCAGATAGCCTTGCTGGATCAGTCCGGGGAAGCGTGTGAGGAACTCGCTGTGCTCCCTGGTTTCGACGCCTTCGGCCACGGTCTCGATATTCAGAATTGTGGCGATCGACTGGATCATTTCGACAAGCAGCGCGTCGTTGGCGTCTGCGGGAGCGTCCCTGATGAAGCTCTGGTCGATCTTGAGCTCGTGAATCGGAAGACGCTTGAGATAGGCCAGACTCGAGTATCCGGTGCCGAAGTCATCGATCGAAAAGCACACACCCATGGCGCTGATGGCCTTCATCTTTGCCACGACGTCGTCCATGTTGCGGATCATCAGGGTCTCGGTCACTTCCAGCATCAGCAGGCTTGGATTGATGGCGCTGCTCTCGAGAAGACGCCGGATATCGTCCACGAAGTCGGCCTCGATGAAGTGGCGCGGGCTGATATTGACCGAAATGCGCAGGGGGCATGCATTGCGCTGCATCTCGCCGATGAGTTCGCAGGTGCGGCGAAGCATCCAGCGATCGAGTGCGACGATGAGACGGGATTCTTCCGCGACCGGAATGAACTCGGCCGGGAGGATCAGGCCGCGCAGCGGGTGTTCCCAGCGGACCAGCGCCTCAGCGCCAACCACGACACCACTGCCATTGACCTGGGGCTGCAGATAGAGGCTGAGCTGATTCTGTTCGATCGCTGTCTGCAAGGCCTGAGCAAGTTCGAAGTGCTGTCGTGCGTGTCGGGCCATGGACTCTTCAAAGAACACCACCCTGTTCCCGCCGTCCAGCATGGCCCTGTGGCGGGCGGTATCCGCGCTTTGCAGCACCTGAAGCGGGGTCTCGTCCGTATTGGCCGGAAAGACATGGATGCCGATGCTGCAGGTGAGAAGGAAGGTCTGGCCCCCGCATTCCAGTGCGTGCGCGAGCGCGCTGCGAATCGCTTCAGCGATCAGCAACGCGTGGCTGGTGACATCGGCCAGTGACTGCTGCCGCGGGAAAAGCAGAATGGCAAACTCGTCTGCCGCCAGGCGTGCAACGGTGTCGTCGGAACGCAGCACGGTGGCGATGCGTCTGCCGACTTCGCACAAGACGCTGTCGCCGGTCTGCAGACCCTGCGCATCATTGATTGCCTTGAACCCGTCGATATCGAGCACCATTGCTGCCGTATGTGTCGTGCTGCTGCGGCACGACCGCAGGGCGATGTCGAGACGATCAAGGTACAGCATGCGGTTCGGCAGTTGCGTAAGCGAATCGTGCCAGGTGAGAAAGTCGATCCGCTCCTGTGTCTGCTTGATGCCGGATATATCACTGAACACCGACACGAAGTGAGAGATGCGCCCTTCGTCATCGTAGACGGCACTGATGGTGCGCAGCTCGGGGTAGATCTCGCCGCCCTTGCGGCGGTTGAGCATCTCGCCGCTCCAATGGCCACTGTCATGCAGCCGCTTCGAGATCTCCCGATAGAAATCGGCGGCATGAAGGCCGGATTTCAGGAAGTAATGGTTCTGGTTTATGGCCTCTTCGGACGTGTAGCCCGTGATGCGGACGAACGCCCGATTGACGGCCTCGACCTGGCCCTCGGCGTTCGCCACGATGATGCCCTCGGCCGTACTCGCAAAGATGCGGGCAAACAGTTCCTGACGGCTGCGCGCGAACTGCTGTTCGGATGCCGTCTGGTCCAGCGCGCGGTTGGTGCGATCCAGGCCCGTGATCTTCTCGTTCAGTTCGGTATTGGTGTTGAACAGCTGATCCAGCATGCCCCGAATGGTCATGTGGGTGCGAACCCGGGCGCGCACCAGCGCGACTTTCAGCGGCTTGTGGATGTAGTCAACGGCACCGAGTTCGAAGCCGTGCTCTTCGGAGGCGACGTCGGTCAGCGCCGTAATGAAGATGACCGGGATGCTGCGGGTTTCCGGGTTGCTTTTGAGGCGGTGGCAGACTTCGTAGCCGTCCATCTCCGGCATCATGATATCGAGCAGAATGATGGAGGGCTTCTCGCCCGACCCGAGGAACTGCAGCGCAGCCTGCCCGCTGTTGGCAACGGCAACCTCGTAGTCGGAGCGCAAGGCTTCGATGAGAAGGTGCAGGTTGCTGCTTTCGTCATCGACCAGCAGTACGAGCGGGCGCAAGGCTTTGCGCGCGCTCGGTGTATCAGCAGCTGCCTTCGCTGCGAGGGGGATGCTCGACGAGGTTTCGCCCATTGTGTTTGGCCCGGTCCCGCTTTACCCAGCGACACGGAAAACGGATTCCGCATGCATGAAAGTCATCAGCCTGCATGTTACTTCAGCCCTGCCTCAGCGTCATGCTGATCGAGTGGGGAGACATGAAAAACATGCGCCGGCCCGATACTCGCATGCGCGGGAGCGCCGGATGCTCCGTTCATCCGAGCAAGCGGCGCCGGAGTTCTCCGGTTGTGACGAGGGCGGCGGCGATATCGAAGCTGTCGATCTGCCGCAACAGTTCGGACAGCAGGGCGTGGTGTGAGTCGTGATCGAGGTGCGATGCGAGCGTTTTCAGCAGGGGTTCGGGCACCAGTCTGCTGCGCTTGAGCAGGTCGTCGATCTGATCGAGATCGGAAAGCGCCTTTCCCGGGCTGGAGTGGGGCGCCTGTTGCGGGGCGCGCTGTACCGGAAGTGCATCATCGATGGTGGCCAGCAGTGTCGTCAGCATGCCTGTCGTCCGGTCCGCCGCGCCGGTGTCGCCATGCGCCAGCCCCAGCTCAAGTTCCCCGGCGGCCGTCTGGAGTTGGGTGGCACCGACGTTGCCGGCGGCGCCCTTGAGCGTATGAGCAAGACGCGCGGCCGCTTGAAGGTCATTGTCGGCGAGCGCCGTGCGAAGACGCTGCGGCCAGTCCGCAAAGTCGCGTGAAAAACCCCGGATCAGGCGCATGAGCAGCGCCTTGTCCTGGGCCAGCCGGTTCAGCGCGGCCCTGAAATCCAGGCCGTCGATCTGCATGGGCAGCACGGCCGTGGCTGCGGGCGGTTGCGCAGCGTCGGTCGCCTCTGCGATGGATGGCGTGCGGGCGGGGATCCACTGCAGCAGGACCTTGAGCAAAACGAGCGTGTCGATCGGTTTGCTGATGTGTGCGTTCATGCCCGCCTGTTCGCTCGCCTTGCGGTCGTGGTCAAAGGCTGCGGCAGTCATGGCGATGATGGGCAGCGTGCGTCCCCAGTCGCTTGCGCGGATCTGCCGCGTGGCTTCGAGGCCGTCCACTTCGGGCATCTGGATGTCCATCAGGATGGCGTCGAAGTGCGCGCTGCGCGCTTTTTCGATGGCTTCGCGTCCGTTGTGCGCGAGCGTGACCTGGACGCCCATCTTGGACAGAACCGCCTCGGCAACCTCCTGGTTGGTGAGATTGTCTTCCGCCACCAGAATCCGTGCGCCGTGAATCGGACCCGCCTGCTCGAACAGGCTGCTGCCTGGCAGTGCATCCGGCACGGGGCGGGGGGTGGAGAAGCCGTGCATCTGGACGTTCGCGAGCACGTCGAAGAGCCGGGACGCGGTCACGGGCTTTGTGAGCACCGCATCGGTGTATTCGGCTACAGAGGCTTGCGGCATGGCCGGATGGTCGTGGGCGGTCACCATGATGATGATCGGCGTAAACGGCAGGCTTCCGTCACTGCCGGCCTGTCTGATGGCTTGCGCGAGGGCGAGACCGTCCATGTCAGGCATCTTCCAGTCGATCAGGGCGATCCTGAACGGGTGGCCATCCGCGCCGGCCGCCAGCACCTTGCGCAGCGCCGTTTCAGCATCGCCTGCGGTGTCTGGTTCAAGCCCCCATTCGGAGAGGTAATCGCTCAGTACGCTGCGCACACTGTCGCTGTCGTCTACCACCAGCACCCGTTCGCGGCGCAGATGGATATGCCGGGTGTCGGCAGGGCGTGTCGATCTGGACAGCGCGGCCGTGAAGTGAAAGGTGGAGCCTTCGCCCTGCACGCTGTCGACGCCGATCGTTCCGCCCATGAGTTCGACCAGACGCTTGCAGATCGACAGACCGAGCCCGGTGCCGCCAAAGCGTCGGGTGGTGGACGAGTCGGCCTGGGTGAAGGGCGCAAAGATCTGTGCGCATTGCTCGGCTGTCATGCCGATCCCCGTGTCCTGCACCGAGAACTGCACCTTGAGGTCGCTGCCGCTGTTCATCGCGCATTCGATGCGGACCCTGATGAGGCCGCTCGCAGTGAACTTGATGGCGTTTCCGACCAGGTTGTTCAGGACCTGGGTCAGGCGCATCGCATCGCCTTCGAGTAGCGCCGGAACGTCGGGCGCGACGTCGAACACCATCTCCAGGCCCTTCTCCGATGCCGGTACCGCAAACAGATCCGATACCCGCTCCAGCACGTCGTCGAGGCGGAAGGGCTCGTGCTCGATCTCGACCCGGCTCGCCTCAAGCTTGGAGAAGTCGAGGATGTCGTTGAGCACGTTCATCAGGCCATGTGACGCACTTCGGATCTTGTCCAGATAGTTGCGCTGATGGGCGGTGAGCCCGGTGTCGTCGAGCAGTTGCGAGAGCCCGATGATCGCATTCATCGGCGTGCGGACTTCATGGCTCATGTTGGCAACGAAGTCCGACTTCGCGTGGCTGGCATCCTCTGCCTGGCGCGTCCGTTCGGCCAGTGCGGCATTGAGTTGCTGCAGCTCGACCTGGGTCAGCTTCATCTGCGTGATATCGGTGACCAGCACCACCAGCCCGCGCACGGCACCATCGGCAAGGTCGGGGATGTAGTGGGTCATCGCATAACGGACTTCGTCCTGCGAGCCTTTGGGCAGCGCATGTTCGAACTGCTGGATTTCACCCTTCAGCGCGGCCCTGATCTGTGCCTCGTGCTTGTCGAAGAAGACCTCACCCATCACCTCGTGCATGCTCTTTCCGAGCACGGCATCGGGGTCGAGTTCGAACCAGGTCTTGAAGGCCGCATTGGCAAAGCTGCAGTGCAGATCGCGGTTCCAGTAGGCAACCAGGCCGGGCAGCGAGTCTGCCAGCGTGTGCAGGAAGCGGTTCGCGTCGGCCAGCTGACGGGTGCGCTCTGCAACGACGTCCTCCAGGTGGTCGCGATAGCGCTCAAGTTCCTTGCGCAGCCGCACCCTGTCGCGCAGATCGACCGTTGCGATGAATACGCGCCCTGGTGTGCCCTTGCTGTCGAACTGCGATGCGGAGACCAGCACATCCAGTGGCGTGCCCGCGAGCGTGGTGATCTGGGTCTGGTGGCTGGACAGGGTCTCGCCCCGGTGCAGCGCGAGGAGCAGGGTGACGAACCCGCGCCGGGCTTCGGGAGTGGCATACAGTACGGTGCTTGGACCGCGCAGGGATGCGGTCCTGTCGACACCCAGCAGGGTCATGGTCGCCTGGTTGAAGTTCAGGATGCGTGTCTGCGCGAGGAGGTGGCTGATCGAGGAGGGATGTGCTTCGAAGTGCGCCTGAAAGTCGGTGACGCCGTTCCCGGCGAGTGTGTCCAGCTGGGCGAGCGCGGCGCTCCAGTCCTCCTCCCGCCAGGCGACAGGCGTGGTGTCGTAGAGCGTCTGCAGGCGGTTGCGGTCCATGCGGGCACGGTGCTCGGACTGCTTGATGTCCTCGATGTCGGTGTTGGAGCCGTACCAGCGGTTCAGCTGCCCGTCGTCATCGACAATGGGGGTGGCGTGGGTCGTGAACCACCGGTATGCGCCGTCGTGGCGACGGATGCGGTACTCGATGTCGAGCGGGCGCAAGGTGCGCATCGACGCCTCCCAGGCCTCGGCGAAGGCTGGGCGGTCGTCCGGGTGTATCTGGTTCAGCCAGCCGTTTCCAAGCTGGCTTTGCTCCTCGATCCCGGTGTACTTCAGCCACTGGGCGCTCAGGTAATCGCACAGCCCGTCGGCGTCGCAGCGCCACACCAGTTGCGGCATGGATTCGGCGAGGGTACGCCAGCGCCGCTGACTGCTGGCTTCGAAGCGTGCGTGCTCGAGATCGCGTTCGGCCAGACGGTGCTGTTGCTGGGTCTTCAGCAGGCGCAGGCACATCCATGCGAACAGGCTCAGGAGCACGAGGGCCGATGCCGACACCGCGCCCCAGGTCTGAAAGCGCAGGCTCGCAAGCCGGGCGGCCGGCACCAGGCTGACGAGCTTCCAGGCTTCATGGCTGAGGATGGGGACCAGTTGCTTCCTGTTCGCCGAAATGGTTTCCCAGGTCCACAGGCCGTCCGCGTTCTCGAACTGTCCTTGCAGCGCGCTGCTGATGCGTTGCCAGGCGGCGGGCGAACGGTCGGCAAGGGTGCGCTTGCGACCGAACATGAAGCCCCACTCATCTGTCCGGTCGGGACTGATCAACCAGTGCGCCTCGCTGTTGAGCAGCATCAGGTGGTCGCGTCCGCTGCCCACGCTCTCGAGCAAGGCATCGAGCATGGGCTGCGCCTGGATGTTGATGACGAAGATTCCCTGGTCGAGGCCGCCCTTGCGCTCGAGGCGGATGGCCATCCGCAGCGTCGGCTTGTAGGGGATCTCCACTTCGTTGTGTTCGACGTTGAGGTCGAGGGCCGAGATGTAGATGTCGCCACCGGCCAGACGCATGGATTCCTGGAAGTAGCTGCGCTCGCGCTTGCTCTGCAGTTCGTCGCGGGGTGTGATGCGGGCTCCGCCGTTCTCTGCATTGACCCTGACACGCTCTTCGCCGTCAGGGCCGATCCAGCGCACCTGGTCGTAACCCGCATTACGGTAGATCAGAGAGACGAAACTGCGTTCGATGGCGCTGAAATCCGCGCGCTCTGGTGTGTCCAGGATCGCTGCCACGCCTGGTTCGTTGGTCAGCCCGATCAGATGAAGGACAGGCACCTCAAGCGAGGATTCCAGGCGTTTGCTGCCGATGCCGATGTTCAGGTTCTCGGTTTCATGGATTCGGGTGAACTCTGCATCCAGGCGGGACAGGCCGATGGCCGTGCCGGCAATCACGACGATCAGCGCCAGTGGCAGAAAGAGCGCGAGGAACTGCGGCCAGGTACTCTGCGGTTTCAGGTCGGCTGCGGCGGGCGCGTTGCTGTCGGTATCCGGTGGCATCCGGGTCTCTGTCTCATGCCGAAGGAATGCCGAACTGTATCAGGACGAGGTCACATCCACATCATTGCCGAACCGCTGCACGGGTAGTCGGATGAGCGCGGAGTTCGGTGCTGGGTGTGGTGTGTGGGGGCCGGCGCAGCGACACAGCGCAGCGGAGCAGGCGCATCGGCCCTCAGGCCGGTGGTGTCGCCGGCTTGCCCGGCGTGGCGCGGAGAATCCGGTCGAGTTGATTGGCAAAAGTCTGGCGGTCGGACGGGCCGAAGGCGGCTGGGCCCCCGGTGTCGACGCCGGTGCTGCGCAGGGTGTCCATGAAGTTGCGCAGGTCAAGCAGCTCGCGGATGTTGTCCTTGCTGTAGAGCTCGCCGCGCGGACTGAGTGCGCGTGCGCCCTTGGCAACGATTTCTGCGGCGAGCGGAATATCGGCGGTGATGACGAGATCGGCAGGCTGGACGTGGGTCGCAATGTACTTGTCGGCTTCATCGAAGCCGGACGGTACCTGCACCATGGCGATGTGAGCCGACGGTGGTGTGCGCAGGTACTGGTTGGCAACCAGCGTCAGGGTCTGTCCGGTGCGTTCGGCGGCGCGGAACAGAATGTCCTTGACGACGCCGGGACATGCGTCTGCATCAACCCAGATATGCATGGAGTGCGCACGCAGGGGGGGCGTGCGTTGAGGCCCTGCCGTTGCCGGCAGGGTGTGCACCTTAGCGCGTTGCCGGTGCCATCGGCTGACGGCCGGGCATGTGGCGGAAGGTGATGCGACCCTTGCTCAGGTCATAGGGCGACATTTCGAGCGAAACCTTGTCACCGGCAATAATGCGGATGTGGTGCTTGCGCAGCTTGCCGCCCGAGTAGGCGATGAGCTTGTGACCATTGTCCAGCGTGACGCGGTAGCGGGCGTCAGGTAGGACTTCGTCAACAGTGCCGTGCATTTCAATCAGTTCTTCTTTGGCCATATTCAGGCTCCTAGTGGGTGCGGCTAACCTCACTCCGCGCTGCGGGTGATGCTGGCCACGCTCGCCACCGCCTTGGCAAGCTTACAGTTCAGTGCTTGGCCGCTGCAGGTCGTCCTGCAGGCGGCATACTGTCAAAAGTCGGCACGATGATTGGCGGGCCGAATGTCTTGTGTTGCATTGGCACCCCGGGCGCACCTGGCGGCCGAAGTGGTCGGCGCGCTGGGTGTTTCGGTGTGCGCGCCGCACGAAAGGCGACCGTGATGTGCATGATCGCGATGCAGTGCCCGGCTGCTCGATGAGCAGCACAGGCGCCGGGTCCGAGTAGGCTTCGGTCCCCCGCGAATGATGTGTCCTGCGGATGGTGCCGGATCCAGAAATGGACCGACATTCGGAGCGAACAACGGATTGAAAAGAAAATAGCCAGACCTCAGTCCGGCTATCCCCTTGGTTCACTTGGTAGGCCGTGCGTGGATCGAACACGCGACCAACGGATTAAAAGTCCGCTGCTCTACCAGCTGAGCTAACGACCCCCGGAACAGCCAACAATTCTAGGGGCGAGTTCGTTTCGAGTCAAGTTTACGCGTGAAAAAATGCCATCGACGGGCGCGGATGTGCGGAAAATCGAGGTGCGCGCATGTGACGCTTCAGCGCAGCGAGCCCTTCTCCATCTGCAGGAATACGTTGTAGGCGTTGGCGCGGTTGGCCTCGCGGAAGGCTGGCAGCTTCTCCCACTGGTGCCAGTCGGTGCTTTCGTAGGCTTCGTCGAAGGATTTGAGATTCGCCACTGCCTTGCCCATGGATTCACGCAGGTAGAGCAGGTAGTCGCGCGTGAGCGCAAGGTCGGCCTGCGGGTTGGTGGAAGCGGGGCCGTGGCCCGGAACCAGCGCATCAGGTCGCGCAGCGATCAGGAGGTCGAGTGCACGCAACCACTGCGCGGTGTCCGCATCACCGACGAAAGGTACGCGTCCGCGGAACAGCATGTCGCCTGCGAACATGATCCTGTCTTCGACCACCTCCATGACCACGTCGTCGGGGGCGTGCGCCGGGCCGACGTATGTGATGCGGAAGTGGAGGCCGCCCATCTCGAATGCAGTGTCCCCGTCGAGCCAGAGATCCGCAGGAATCAGGCGGGTATTGTCATCGACGAAGGGAAAGAGGTCGGCGCGACGTTGGGCGAGGCGTGCCTGGGCGCCATCCGAATTGAGCGCTTCAAGGCCGCGGCGATGGGACCAGATCTCGGCGCCGACGGCCTTGAATGCCTGCAGGCCGTAGTAATGGTCGGCATGATAGTGGCTGACGACCACGCGCCGGATCGGTTTGTCGGTGAGCTTGCGGATTTCGGCGATCAGTCTTTCACCCAGCGCCGGCGTTCCGAGGGCATCGAACACCACCACGCCGTCGGGGGTGATGACAAAGCCCGCGTTGGACATGAAGCCTTCGTTGACTGCCGAGGCCATGCCGGCCTTGCCCATGACATACCAGCTATGGGGGCCGACCTTGACTGCACGCATGTCGATGGCGTGCGCGACATGCGCTGAGAGCAGGCACAGGGTCCCGATCAGAATCGTGATGAGTCGGCGCATGTCCGCTCCTAATATTTGAATATCTGCATACACTAACGAATTGCGTTACAGGCGTCGATCTGCGGTGCAGCATGACGCCGCATGGATGGCACTGACGGTGAATGTGACGGAGGCGGACCGGCTTGCCTTTTGTCGCCAGCGCTAAGCGGGTATCGTCGCGCACTGCATGATGCACCCCACTGATGAACCGAAGCAGGAAGATTACCTTGAGCACCTATGCCGTCATCGACTTCGAGACCACGGGCATGTCTCCCGCACTTGGGGCCCGTCCGACCGAGATTGCCGCAGTCCTGGTGCGCGACGGGCTCATCGTCGATCGTTACCAGAGCCTGATGAACGCAGGTGTGCACGTCCCCTACGATATTCAGGCCCTCACGGGCATCACCAATGCCATGGTGCGCGCTGCGCCACGGGTGGAGCAGGTGATGAGTGAGGTGGCGGATTTCGTTGGTGAGTATTCACTCGTTGCGCACAACGCGGCCTTCGACCGCAAGTTCTGGGATGCCGAGCTTGCGCAGCTTGGGCGGCAGCGCGAAGGCGACTTCGTGTGTTCGCTGTTGCTGTCGCGGCGTCTGTTCCCGGATGCGCCGAACCACAAGCTCGGCACCCTGGTGCGCACGCTGCAATTGCCCGCGACCGGCCGCTATCACCGCGCCCTGGCCGATGCGGAGGCGACGGCGCATCTGTTCATGCGCTTGCGCGATGAATTGCAGTCGCGGTTCAGTCTTGCCGGGGTTGATCATGCGCTCCTGCTGGCTGTTCAGAAGGTTGCGCGCAGCGGCCTGGCGCGCTGCATCGAACGCCATCAAGCCTGCTGAGCACTGGGGCTGTGCTGGGTCCGGTGTTCGCTCGGGTTCCGGCCGGATGACCGCCTGGTGCGCGCTGCGCTTGGATCGCACGCTGTCGGATGGCATAGTCACGGGCTGATTCCGCCACACCCGGCCAAGACCGGTGGGTGGCCGCAACCCTGACTCCGGAGTAGTGAAATGAGCGAATGCGTGATCCTGCGCGAGATTCCGACTGCCTGTGGCCGCCGTTTCGGCCATGCAACGCTGAATGCTCCAGGCACCCTCAACGCGCTGTCGCTCGAGATGATCGATCGCCTCGCGCCCCAGTTCGATGCGTGGGTGGCCGACCCGCAGATCGTCGGCATCGTACTCGATGGTGCCGGTGACAAGGCCTTCTGTGCTGGCGGTGACGTGCGTGCGCTGTACCACGCCATCCGCGAGGCCCGCGCGAACGGCAGTCCCGAGACGCCCGCCGTCGTTCCGGCCTTCTTCGAGCATGAGTATCGTCTCGACTATCGCATTCATACGTGTCCCAAGCCGGTGCTGTGCTGGGGGCACGGCATCGTCATGGGAGGCGGGATCGGGCTGATGGCGGGCGCTTCGCACCGGGTCGCGACCATGCAGACCAGGATGGCGATGCCGGAAATCAGCATCGGGCTCTATCCGGATGTTGGCGGAAGCTGGTTCCTGCGCCGCATGCCCGGGCGGACCGGGCTGTTTCTCGCCCTGACCGGTGCCCAGATCAATGCGGCCGACGCACGGCTTGCCGGTCTCGCCGACTTCATCCTCGAGCATGGTGACAAGTCCGGGGTGCTGGCCGCCTTCGGTCAGACCTGCTGGAGCGACGATGTGGCTGCGAACCACCGCAGGCTGAGTCAGCTGCTGGAAGAGTCGGGTCGTCGGGGTGCGATGCCGGAGTCGATGTTGCGCCGTCACTACGACCTCATCGATGCCGTCATCGGGCACGACGGCCTGGCGCCGATCGAGGCACGCCTTCAGGCGCTCGGTGAGGATCCCGAGCCGTGGCTCGCCGCTGCCGCAGCCACCTTCAGCCACGGTGCACCGAGTTCGGCCGCGCTGTCCTTTGCCTTGTGGGAGCGCGCCCTGCATCTGTCGCTCGCCGACGTGTTTCGTCTTGAGTATCAGGTTTCCCTGGCGGCGACGATGCAGCCTGACTTCTCCGAAGGTGTGCGCGCCTTGCTGGTGGACAAGGACCGGAATCCCCATTGGCAGCACGCTTCAATCGCGGACGTCGACGCCGAAGAAATCGCTGCGCTCCTGCTGCCCCGCTTTCAGGGCGAACACCCGCTGTCCGATCTCGCCTGAGGTAAGCCAAGGGGCGGACCGCTGCCGGTCCGTCGGCTTGCGCCCTGCTGCTGCGTATTGGGCGCTGGCAGGGCGCAGGGGATCAGGCTTCGCGCATCATCAGCCAGTACTGCACTTTCATCGTCGCCGCGGCGCCGGCAATGATGGCCGCCGTTGCGAGGAAAGAGCCGATGGCCAAGGTGGACAGGCCGGTGATGCCTTGGCCGATGGTGCATCCCATCGCCGTGACACCGCCGAAGCCCATCAGGATGCCGCCGATGAGGTGGCGGATGAGATCGTCCGGCGTGCGAAAGCCTTCAAGGCGGAAACTGCGGGTGCTCAGCGCGTACAGCATGGAGCCGGCGATGACGCCGAGCGCGCAGGCGATACCGAAAGTCACCACCCGGCTGCTGTCGCTCCACAGCATCAGCAACTCCAGTGTATAGGCGAGCGGCGCAACAAAGGACAGCGATTCCGCACGGCCGCTGTTGGTGCCGATGAAGGCCTCTTCAAGCGTTTCAGGGTGCTCGGCGACGTAGCCGACGTGGGCAGAAACATACCAGCCGGCGAGGATCAGGCCGCCGATCACAATGCCGCCGAGCAGGACGTCACTGCGCCATGCCTCGCGCCGGGCGAGTGCGGCCAGCAGCAGGCCGCCTCCGATGACGCCGGCAGCGAGCAGGACCGCGACATCCTGCGCGAAGCCTGCACTGGAGAGAAAGGAAGGGAGGTCCTGTGCGTGCGCCAGGTCGATGGCCACCGCGTCGATGAAGTTCACCCGCCATACGCCAAACAGCCCGCGCAGCGTCATGTAGGCGCCGATGGCGACGAAGAAGAACACCACAAGGGACTTCAGGTTGCCGGCGCCGATACGGATCAGGGTCTTGCTGCCGCATCCGGACGCGAGGGTCATGCCGATGCCGAAACAGACGCCCCCGAAGATGTGCGATAGCCAGATCAGACGACTGCCGGTGTAGATCGACTTCGATACGTCGATCAGCCCGCCCAGCCCGAGCGCAGCGGTGCCGAGCACTGCAACCGCGATCGACAGCATCCACATGCGCATGCGGTTCCAGTCGCCCATGTTGACGATGTCGGACACGGCGCCGAGGGTGCAGAAGTTGGTCTTGTTACCAATGAACCCGAACACGATGCCAATGGCGAAAGCGAACGAGGCGATGGTGGATACAGCAATGGGTGCTTCATCCATGGTGCAGATACCGGATCAGGAACGAGCTGCGATTCTATTTGAAATCAGGCGCTTCGGTGCTGGTATGGCGTGGGGTCGGGAATGCCTGCAGCTTCGAAGCCGGCGCGGCGCAGGCGACAGGCGTCGCATCGGCCGCAGGCACGACCATCGTCCGCGGCCTGATAGCACGACACGGTCAGTCCGTAATCCACGCCCAGTGCGGTTCCGCGGCGCACGATGTCGGCCTTGGACAGGGTCATCAGCGGCGCATGAATGCGCAGGCCGTGGCCTTCGATGCCGGCCTTGGTGGCGAGGTTGGCCATGGTCTGAAAGGCCTCGATGAAGGCGGGACGGCAATCCGGGTAGCCGGAGTAATCCACGGCATTGACACCGACGAAGACGTCGCGTGCGCCGAGCACTTCCGCCCAGGCCATTGCGATCGACAGCATGACGGTATTGCGGGCGGGGACGTAGGTGACCGGGATGCCGTCAGCCTCGACGTCCTCGGGCACGGCGATGCCCGGATCGGTCAGGGCCGAACCCCCGAACTGGCCGAGCTCGACACGGGCGAGGCGGTGCTCGCTGGCGCCAAGGGCCTCGGCGACGCGTTTCGATGCGGTCAGTTCGGCGACATGGCGCTGGCCGTAGGCGACGGACAGGGCGTAGGTTTCAAAGCCCTGCTCGCGGGCGATGGCCAGGCAGGTGGCGGAATCCAGCCCGCCAGACAGCAGGACGATGGCGCGGGGCGTTGAAGTCATGGAAGAGCTCCGGCAAATCAGGTGGTGCGCACGAAGCGCGTGGTTCAGCGGCCGCGGGCGTCCTGCCACAGCACCTTGTGCAGTTGCAGCTGGAAGCGCACGGGCAGGCGGTCGCGTACGATCCATTCGGCCAGTCTGGCCGGGTCGAGCTTGCCGGCAACCGGCGAGAGCAGGACGGTACAGCGCGCAGCGAGGTCGTACTCGGCAATTCTGGCCTTGGCCCAGGCGTAATCGGCTTCGTCGGCCAGCACCATCTTGATCTCGTCGCGCGCGTTGAGCAGTGCGATGTTCTCGAAACGGTTTCTGCCCGACTCGCCGGAGCCGGGTGCCTTGAGGTCCATGATGCGCGAAACGCGAGGATCGACGGCGCTGATGTCGAGCGCGCCACTGGTCTCAAGCGACACCGAGTGCCCGGCATCGCACAGTGCGGTGAGCAGCGGAAGGCAGGCAGTCTGTGCCAGCGGTTCGCCACCGGTAACGCATACCGAGTTCAGGCCGTGACTGGCCACGTCTTCGAGTATCGATTCGAGGCTGACGGTTTCGCCGCCCTTGAAGGCGTAGGCGGTGTCGCACCAGGTGCAGCGCAAGGGGCAACCGGTCAGGCGGACAAAAACAGTGGGCAGGCCAACGCGGGTCGACTCGCCCTGCAGTGAAGCAAAAATTTCCGACAGCCGCAAAGTCGTGCTGCGACTGACGTTTTCCTGATCTGCCATGGCTTAGCGCTTTGCCAGCCGTTGCTTCGCAGCCTGCGCGGCGTTAGACGACGGGTAACGTTCAATCAGGGTCTGCAGCGTGCGCTGGGACGTTTTCGGATCGCCCATGGCTTGCTGGCTGTTGGCAAGGCCGAGCATGGCGTCAGGCGCAACCACATCGTTGGGCCACTTGCCGAGCACAGTATTGAAGTGCCGGCTGGCTGCCGCTGCGTCCTTGTTCTGCAAGGCTGCATTGCCCGCCCAGAAGTGCGCACTGGGGGTGCTGGCGTTGTCGGGGTAGCGCACGACGAAACTCTCGAAAGCCGTCATGGCTTCGCGCGCCTTGCCTTCCTTGAGAAGGTTCAGTGCGGCTTCGTATTCGGCAGCTTCTTCTGCCGCGTTTCCACCTGCTTGCGGCGCAGTCTGGCCCGCGGTTTCGAGCGCGCGCATGCGGGCATCGAGGTCGACGTAGAAATCGCGCTGACGCTGCTTGAGCGACTCGATTTCATTGAGCACGACTTCGAGCTGGCCACGCAGCTTGGCGACTTCTGCGCGCAGCTTTTCGTTCTGGTTGGCCAGTTCGAGCTGCCCACGATTGGACGTTTCGATCCGGCCTTCCAGATCCTGCCGCATCTCGGTGATCTGGCGACGCGCGTCAGTGTCGTCGAACAAGCCCGCTTGCGCGGGCCCGGCCATAGACAGTGCGACAAGCGCCGCCAGTGGCAGGAGGCGAATCATCAGAACTCACCCGAGTACAGGATGTCGCCACGGCGGTTCTGCGCGTAGCAGGCTTCCGACGCGTCGGTGCAACGCGGCTTCTCTTCGCCCAGGCTGACGGATTCGATCTGCGATTCCTTGGCGCCGAGCAGGCTCAGGGCCTGACGCACGGCGTCGGCACGCTTCTGGCCGAGTGCGAGGTTGTACTCACGGCTGCCGCGTTCATCGGTGTTGCCCTGCAGGAGCACCTTCATCTGCGGGTTCTGCACCAGGAAGCGGGCGTGCGCTTCGATCAGCGCCTTGCCTTCACTCTTGATGACGAAGCTGTCGTAGTCGAAGTACACGCTGCGCTTGGACAGGATGTTGTTGGGATCGGTCAGCGCAGCGATGCCGGAGCCGGACATGCCCGGTGCGGTTACGGTGGCGACACCGGCGCCAGCGCCGGTACGATCTTCAACCTTGGCGCCGGTCGCATCGGTGCCGGTGCTCGAGCAGGCGGCAAGGAGGGCGGACAGCAGAGCGGGCAACAGCAGTTTTTTCATGGATGTATCTCCAATTTGATTATGCAAGGGACAGCAGCGTTGTTACCTTTGCAAGGGACCCCATGCGGGCTCCCTCACATCAGCGGCCTGCACCGAAAGGCGTTGCTTCACCCGGCCATCGGACGATACGGCCGCAAGCACTCCACGGCCACCGGTTTCGGTGGCGTAAAGGATCATGCGGCCATTTGGCGCGAAGCTTGGAGATTCGTCACGCGCCGAATCGGTGAGGATCGTTGTCTGGCGGCTGGCGAGGTCGTTCACAGCCACCTGAAATTTGCCGTTGCTGCGGGTGATGAAGGCGAGAAGCTTGCCGTCGGCCGAGGGGCGCGGCGTCACGTTGTAGCTGCCTTCAAAGGTCACCCGCTGGGCGTTGCCGCCGCTGGTCGGAATGCGATAGATCTGGGGGCTGCCGCCGCGGTCGGAGGTGAAATAGATCCACTGTCCGTCGGGCGACCATGCCGGCTCGGTATCGATGCCGGCCGAGCTGGCCAGACGACGCACGCCCGAGCCGTCGGCATTGAGCACATACAGCTGCGACTGTCCGTCCTTGGTCAGCACGACTGCGAGCTGACCGCCATCGGGCGACCATGTCGGTGCGGAGTTGGAGCCCTTGAAGTTGGCGACCACCTGACGCTGGCCGGTTGCCAGGGTATGGATGTAGATGATGGGCTTCTTGGCTTCAAAGGAAACGTAAGCCAGGCGCTGGCCGTCGGGCGACCACGCCGGCGAGATGATGGGCTCGCGGGACACGAGTGCAGCCTGCGCATTCATGCCGTCGGCGTCGGCGATCTGCAGCTCGTAGCGCGCACCGCTCTTCACGACGTAGGCAATGCGGGTGGCGAAGTAGCCGGGCAGGCCGGTGAGCTTCTCGTAGACGAAATCCGCGATGCGGTGGCCGGTAAGCCGGTTCTGTGCCGGCGCCATCCGCAGCGACATCGCGCCCAGTTCGACCTGCTTCTGGGTGTCGAACAGACGGAAGCGCACTTCGTAGCGGCCGTCGGATTGCGGCAGCAGGGACGCACTCAGCACCGCGTCGGCACCGCGGCTGCGCATGGCGACGAGGTCGGGCACGCGCGACTCGGGCAGCGGGAGGGGGCCGATGTCGACAAGGCTGAAGAGCCCGCTGCGTTCGAGGTCGGCCCGGACAACGTCCGAGATGCCACGCGGCAGGCTGCTTTCGTTCTCGAACACCGGAATGATGACCGGGAAGCGCGAAGCGCCGGCACCGGTGATCTCGATGGAGAGCTGCGCATGGGCGCCGAGTGCGAGGCAGGCAAGCGCTCCGGCGAGCAGCAGACGGAAGGAGGCGAGGATTTTGGTCATAACGTGGTGCACAACAATGTTGTCGATTATAGCCATAGGGTGACCTTATTCATCCAGAGGACGGAATTTCAGTTCCAGCGTACGCTGAAAAAGTTCCCGTTGGGCCGGCAAAGGCAGCGGACTGGAGCGCCGGATTGCGCGCTCGATCGCATCGTCGAGCGCAGGAATGCCTGATGAACGTTTCAGCCGGATGACCAGCACCTCGCCGCTCGGCAGCTGGTCGACCTCGAATACCGCCTCAGGGTTGCCGCTGAGGCCGGGCGGGCTCAGGAGATTGCCGCGGACCTTGGTGCGGATCGCGTTCTGGTAGGCGTCGATCTCGCCCTTGGTGCGCGCCGAGGCGGCGCGCGCAGCCTCACCGCGCATCATGCCTTCGACCTTTGCGCGATCACTTTCCTGCTCCAGCAGCTTGGCCATGTAGTCGTCCTTCGGCGGAACGACCGGCTTTGGAGGCTCAGGCTTCTTCGGCTCAACCTTGGGCTCGGGCTTTTTCGGCTCCGGCTTGGGCTCGGGCTTCTTGGGTTCGGGTTTTGGCTCCGGCTTCGGCGGCTCCGGTTTCTTGGGCTCGGGTTTGGGCGGCTCCGGCTTCTTGGGCTCCGGCTTTTTCGGCTCGGGTTTGGGTTCGGGCTTCGGGGGCTCCGGCTTCTTTTCCGGCGCCTTGGTCGCAATCTCTGGCTTGACTACCGGCTTGGGTGGCTCGGGCGTCGGCACAGGCTTGGGTACCGGCTCCGGTTTCGGCTCGGGCTTGGGTTTCGGGGGCTCGGGTTTGGGCTCCGGCGCGGGCTCGGTCTGCGGCGCGGGACGGCTGGGCGGGGCCGAGACGAGCTCGACCTCGAGCGAGGCCGGCGGCTTGCTCTGCCAGTTGACGCCGAAGAACAGGAACAGCGCAAGGCCCACGTGGACCAGGACGGTCAGCGTGAGCGATGCGAATTTCCCGGGTTGCTCCTGCGGGCGGTGACGTTCTTCGTTCATTGTCCCCGGTTGCCTGATTGAGTCTGCAGGCTAATCTTCTTCACGCCCAGCTCGCGAGCGGTTTCGAGAATGTCGATCACCTTCTGGTACTGGAGCTCGCTGCTTGCTGCGACCAGAAAGGGCTGTTCCGGATTGCTGGCGATGGCCTGCTTCAGCTCGCGCTGGAACTCGAGGCTGGACAGCTTCTTCGAGCTTGCGCTGCTGCTTGCCCGCAAAGCGAGCGAACCGTCCTTGCTGATCTCGATCACCATCGCTTCTGCCGGGGGCGCGGCGAGGGGGCCGGACGAGGGTACGTCGATATTGCCCGGCTGTACCATCGGCGCAGTCACCATGAAGATGACGAGCAGCACCAGCATCACGTCGATGTAGGGCACGACGTTGATCTGGTTCATGAGGCGGCGTTGGCGCATGTCTTGCCTCCCGACCGCTTAGCGCAGGTGCCGCTGAAGAATGTTCGAGAACTCTTCCATGAAGCTCTCGAAGCGGATGCTGACGCGGTCGATGTCATGGACGAAACGGTTGTAGGCCACGACCGCGGGGATGGCCGCAAACAGGCCGATTGCCGTGGCGACGAGTGCTTCGGCAATGCCTGGGGCAACGTGAGTGAGCGTTGCTGCGCCGACGTTGGAGAGGCCGCGGAAGGCGTTCATGATGCCCCAGACGGTGCCCAGCAGGCCGATGTAGGGTGACACCGAGCCGACCGACGCCAGAAACGCCAGGTGGGCTTCGAGGTCGTCGACTTCACGCTGGTAGGTGGCCCGCATCGCGCGGCGTGCACCGTCGATGGTGGCCGTCTGGTCGTGGCTCTTGGCGCGCAGCTTGGTGAATTCACGGTAGCCGGATTCAAAGATGCGCTCCATGCCGCCGCTGTGGTGTCGACCGGCCGAAGCCGACTGAAACAGGCCGTTGAGGTCGCCGCCGCTCCAGAAGTCGCGCTCGAACTCGGCCGTTTTCGCGCGGGCAGCCCGGATCTGGAACCACTTGCGGAAAATCCAGTACCAGGACACCAGCGATACCGTGGCGAGCAGCGCCATCACCAGTTGCACGAGTACGCTGGCCTGACTGATCAGGCTGAGAATGGAAAGGTCGTGGGAGACAGTCATGCTGTTTGGCGTTTTTCGAGTTGTGTGCGGACGGCATCCGGAATCGGCGCCGGTTTGTTGCGGCTCCAGGCGACACAGGCAATCTGGATGCTTGCGTCGAACAGGAGGGTGTCGCCACGCATCACTTTCTGACCGAAGATTATGCTGGCGCGGCGAAGCTGATCTATTGTGCTGACAACGGCAAGCGCGTCGTCGAGGCGGGCGGGCGAGCGGTAATCGGCCCTGACCGAACGTACGACGAAGGCGAGACCGTCTTCAGCGAGCATGCGCTGCTGTTCAAAGCCGATCGCACGCAGCCACTCGGTGCGCGCGCGCTCGCAGAAACGCAGGTAATTGGCGTAGTAAACGACGCCTGCCGCGTCGGTGTCTTCGTAATAGACACGAACAGGCAGGACGAAACCGGGCGGGAACGCCGGGTCTCCGGACGTATGATTCGTTTGCATTGCAGCATTCTAGCCGAGCAGCCTGACTGGGTTGTGGTTCATTGGTGGCAAGGTGTTTGCAAAAGGTAAGCATTCGTTACCTGCGCGAGACAGGGCGGGGCTGGCCTGCAGCGGGTGTGAGATTCTGCTGCGCAAGCACCTGTGCTGAAGTGATATGCTTTCAAGCCGGTCAGTACTGGCATCCCCGCAATCATTCTGGTTGATTCAGGCGTGGCGCTTCCCTTTTTCGGCAAGAAACCCAATTCCGCACCCGGTGAGCAGCAGCATGCGCCGGCTACTCCGGACGCGCGGCGCTCACAGTCTCCGCGTACCGAGCTGTCTACGCTCGATTTCTCGGGCGGCGACGTCAATCGTGCCCTGGCGCAATGCGCGGGCATGGTGGAGGTGCAGGAGGTTGGTGCGGGCATCGGCGCCATCTATGAAGAGGCGGCGGTACTCTACGCAAATGGCAATGTGGCTGAAGCCGAGCGTGTGCTCGACTTCGTGATTGAGGATTCCACCAATTCGGCCGGCGAAGGCCTGTGGATGATGCTGCTCGATCTGTACCGGCTCACCGGGCAGCGTGAGCGCTTCGAGTCACGCGTACTCGATTACGCCACCCGCTTCGAGCGTTCTCCACCGCCATGGGTGGATCTCTCCTGTCAGTCGGGGGCACGGCGGGGGGATGTCGCGCCGCTGATCAATCTCTCCGGCAATCTCTCGGGCCAGGCCGCGCCGCAGTTCCAGCAGATCTGCGTGATTGGCCGCAAGAGCGGGGCGATCAGGATCGATCTGGGGCGTTTGCGCGCTGTCGACGATACCGGCTGCGGTCTGCTGAGCAAGACCCTGGCCCAACTGACAAGCGACCGGGTGCGGGTGTCGGTGCTCAATGCGGCGCAGCTGGTCAATATGTTGCAGGGGCAGGTGGCGCCCGGGCGCTGCGACAATCGAGAAATCTGGTTGCTGATGCTCGAGTTGCTGCAATACACGGGTGAGCACGAGCGTTTCGAGGATCTTGCGGTCGATTATGCCGTCACCTTCGAGGAGTCGCCGCCGTCCTGGGAGTTCAAGTCCCAGCAGAAGGCGGCGGAAGATACGGCGGTGCTCGACACCGCCGAGCGCGGCGGGGACGCTTTCCGTTTCGAAGGTGAGTTGACCGGCGCCTCCAACGAGCCCATCCGCAAGCTCGCCGCGCATGCGTCCGGGAAGCAGGTGGTGACGGTGGATTGCAGTCGTCTCAAGCGCATCGATTTCGTCGGCGCCGGTACCCTGTTCAACATTCTTGCCACCTTGCAGTCTCAGGGTAAACTCGTGGTCATGCAGAATGTGAACGCCATGGTTGGTGCGCTGCTGCGTGTCATGAGCGTCGATCAGGTTGCCCAGGTGACGCTGCGCCCCTGAGCAATGCCATTGGCGGCAACTGTTCGCCAGCCAGGCTTCAAGCCCTACACCAATTCCGGCAAGGATTCATGATGGAACAGTATCACGGCACAACCATTCTCTCGGTGCGTCGCGGAAACCGCGTCGCGCTCGGCGGCGACGGTCAGGTCACGCTCGGCAATATCGTCATCAAGGCGTCGGCACGCAAGGTGCGTACCCTGTACCAGGGCCGTATTCTGGCAGGTTTCGCGGGGGGTACGGCAGACGCCTTTACGCTGTTTGAGCGCTTTGAGGCCAAGCTGGAAAAGCACCAGGGCAACCTGCTGCGCAGTGCCGTCGAACTCGCCAAGGACTGGCGCACCGATCGCATGCTGCGCCGCCTCGAAGCCATGCTCGCGGTGGCCGATCGCGACCATTCGCTGGTGATCACCGGCAATGGTGACGTGCTCGAGCCCGAGCAGGGAATCGTCGCCATCGGCAGCGGCGGTGCCTACGCTCAGGCCGCAGCGCGCGGCCTGATCGAGAATACCGAACTCACGCCGCAGGAAGTGGTGGCGAAGTCGCTCGCCATCGCTGGAGACCTGTGCATCTATACCAACCAGTGCCACACCATCGAAGTGCTGGACTGACCTCTTTTCGAGTGCCCTCATGACCCAGATGACCCCACCCGAGATCGTTTCCGAACTCGACAAGCACATCGTCGGCCAGAATCGAGCCAAGAAGTCGGTGGCGATTGCACTGCGCAACCGCTGGCGGCGCGCCCAGGTGGCCGAGCCCCTGCGCAGCGAGATCACGCCGAAGAACATTCTCATGATCGGCCCGACCGGCGTGGGCAAGACCGAGATCGCCCGTCGCCTGGCGCGACTGGCCAACGCACCCTTCATCAAGATCGAGGCCACCAAGTTCACCGAAGTGGGCTACGTCGGGCGTGATGTGGAGACGATCATCCGTGATTTGGTCGAAATCGCGATCAAGGATGGCCGCGAGGAAGCGATGCGGGTGGTGCGTGACCGTGCGCTCGACGCCGCCGAGGACCGGGTGCTCGATGCCCTGCTGCCGCCCGCACGCGGTGCCGGTTTCAATGCCGAGCCCGAAACGCAGGATTCGACCACGCGGCAGAAATTCCGCAAGAAGCTGCGCGAAGGCGAGCTCGATGACAAGGAAATCGAGATCGAACTGGCGGCGTCGCCTATGCATGCCGAGATCTTCGCCCCGCCGGGCATGGAGGAACTGACCCAGCAGATTCAGGGCATGTTCCAGAACATGGGCAACGGCAAGCGCAAGCAGCGCAAGCTCAAGATCGTCGATGCGCTCAAGCTTCTGGTCGAGGAAGAGGCCGCCCGTCTGGTCAATGACGAGGAGGTGAAGACCGCTGCAGTGAAGGCGGTCGAGCAGAACGGCATTGTCTTTCTCGATGAGATCGACAAGATCGCCGCGCGCTCCGACTCGCAGGGGGCGGATGTCTCGCGCCAGGGTGTGCAGCGCGACTTGCTGCCCCTGGTCGAAGGAACGACGATTTCGACCAAGTACGGCATGGTCAAGACCGACCATGTGCTGTTCATCGCCAGCGGTGCCTTCCATCTGTCGCGGCCGAGCGACCTGATCCCTGAGCTACAGGGGCGCTTCCCGATCCGGGTCGAACTGGATGCGCTGTCAGTCGAGGATTTCGAGTGCATTCTGACCAGCACCGATGCCTGCCTCACCCGACAGTACGAAGCCTTGCTGGCGACTGACGGGGTGACGCTCGAATTCAGGCCTGATGGCATTCGTCGCTTGGCCGAAATTGCCTATCAGGTGAACGAAAAAACCGAGAACATCGGTGCCCGACGGCTCTATACCGTGATGGAAAAGCTGCTCGAAGAGGTTTCCTTCGACGCCGGCAAGATCGGGCTCACGGCGCTGGTCGTCGATGCGCCTTACGTCGATACCCGGCTTGAGGTTCTGGCCGAGCGGGAAGATCTCGCGCGTTACGTCCTTTGAGTGTGCTCCGCGAATGCCGGTGCCAGCCATGCTGAACGATGGCGTCGGCATTCATCCGTGTCGGGCGCGGCATTCTGACGCAGAATGATGATCTTTCAGGGCCGGGTGTGACCGGCTCTGCGTTTGTACACGGCGTGCATGTCGCGCTGCATTTTCGGTAGCCATCATGCTCATACGCATCGTCTCGATCCTGTTCCCCCTGTTTGCGATTACCGCGCTGGGGTATTTCGTCGGCAAGCGGCTGAAGCCCGACATGTCCCACGCCAACAAGCTCAACATGGACGTGTTCGTGCCGGCGCTGGTGTTTGCCGCGCTGGCGAACAAGGAGTTTCACATCTCCGAGTACATGCCGCTGCTCGGGGCTACGCTGATCATGGTGCTGGGCGCGGGCGTGCTGGGCTGGGTGACGGCCCGCATTGCAAAAGTCGACCCCAGGACCTTTGTGCCGCCGCAGATGTTCAACAACTGTGGCAACCTGGGCCTGCCGCTTGCCGTGCTGGCCTTTGGCGACGAGGCGCTGGCGCCTGCGGTGGTGATGTTCATGGTGTCGAACCTGCTGCATTTCTCGTTCGGGGCCTGGCTTCTGGATCACAACATCCGGATTGCAACGGTCTGGCGGGTGCCGTCCGTGCTGGCGACCATGGCTGGCCTGGTGGTTGCCGTTTCCGGAGTTGAAGTGTGGTCGCCGCTGATGCTGGCCATCAAGATGCTGGGCGATATCGCGATTCCGCTGATGCTGTTTGCGCTTGGCGTGCGGCTCAACGATTCCCGGATCACGTCGGTCGGTCTTGGCGTGTTTGCCGCGGTGGTGCGGCCGGTGACCGGCATGCTGCTGGCGTGGGGCGTGATGCTGCTCATTGACCTGCCTCCTCGCGAACAGGCCCTGCTGCTGGTCTTTGGCGCCCTGCCGCCTGCGGTCCTGAATTACATCTTCGCCGAGCGCTACCATCAGGAGCCAGAGAAAGTGGCGTCCATGGTGCTGATCGGCAATCTCTTCGCGATGCTGTTTCTGCCGGTTGCGCTTGCCCTGGCGCTGGTCTGAGCGCCTGAGTCCGGTTCTCAGGGGATGGGGCCAGCCATGGTGTTGAGCCCGCTTCCGCTGCGTTTGCTGCGGTACATTGCAGCGTCTGCCCGGCTGAGCAGTTCGGCAAAGCTCGTGCCATGGTCGGGGAACATCGCCATGCCGATGCTGGCGCGGACGAACCAGTTGCGGCCGTCGACGTTCAGCGGCAGGGCGAGATCGCGCGTGAGCCGGCCCGCAGCAGAACGGACGTCCACCTCGTTGGCCGGCTGACCGAGCAGGATCACGAACTCATCTCCGCCGAGCCTTGCCACGGTGTCGCTGTCACGCAGGGCCAGTTGCAGGCGGGTCGCCACGGTCGCGAGAACGGTGTCGCCGGTGGCGTGTCCCGCGTTGTCGTTGATCTGCTTGAAGCCATCGAGGTCGATGACGAGCAGCGCCGCGCGTCCGCGGTGGCGGCGCGCGGCGCTGAAGGTCATTTCGGCGCGCTGCTCAAGCAGGCGCCGGTTAGGCAACTTGGTCAGCGAGTCGAAGAACGCCAGGCGCTCGATTTCGGCCTCGGCCTGCTTGCGCGCATCGATATCCGATACCTGCGCCAGCACGGCTCCAATTGTGCGTTTTGAGAGTTGGTTGCCGAGGCGGATCTCGATCCAGCGCGGATCGGCATCCGGGCACGCGAGGCGGCACTCGAGCGCAATCGGGGTGCCGTCCGCGACCACTTTGCCAAAGCCTGTCCTCACCGCATCTGCGTCCTCTTCGACAATACTGCTCCACAACGGTCTGCCTTCCCACTGCGCTTGCGACAGTCCGGTGATGCGAGCGGTCGACGCATCCGCATTGCGCACGACGCCGTCGGCGTCGATCTCGAGCACGCAGTCCAGCGCCTGGTCGGCGAGGGCCTGGTTGCGCGCAGCGCGGCGGATGCGCTGCTGGGCAAGATGGGTGATCGTGCCGGTCATCAGCGCGCCACCGATCATGAGGAGCACGATGACCGGCATCGGGATCAGGTTGAGTTCGGCGTTGCGGGGGGTGAAACGGATATCCCAGCGACGACCGCCGTAGACGTGTGTCCGGTGCAGCATTTGCCGGTAGGGCAGGGTTTCGTTATCGACCGCGTCGTCTTCGAACAGAACCGTGGGAATGGTATCCAGACCCTCTTCTGAGCCCAGGTCGACGATTTGCAGGTGGAAGCGGCGGCGCAGCGCCGGTGCAATGGCGGTGTTGATGAGATCGTTGACGAGGAAGGATGCAGCGACGGTCTGTTGGTTGGAAAAATGACCGTTCCAGCCCGGCGTGCTGACCGGCGCCAGTATCAACACTGCAATGGCGCTGGGTGCCTGCTGCAGACGGATCGGCGGCGTGGCAGCGAAGCCGTGGCTGCGTGCGCGCGCAATCGCGAAGCGCCGGACTTCGCTGCTCATGAGGTCGTAGCCGAGGGAGCGCTGGTTGCCCAGCGGCGGGTGAATGGTCTCGACGACGTGGTGAGTATGACCGGGTTCGACAGGGTAGATGTCAAAACTTGCGTACGCAGGGTCATACTCCGAAAGTGTCTTGCGGACCCATTTCACATACGCTTCGCGATCGTCCTCGCTGACTTCGCGGTTGAAGGCAAATGCGCGCAGTCCGGGCAAGGCCTGTTCAATCTCGAGCGCGCGTGCAAAACGCGCAAATTCGGCAACGGTGACGTTGTCGCTGCCGAGATAATGCGCGCGCAGGCCGAGTACGGCGTTTTGGTAGAGCACGGTCTGCTGGATCAGCGAGACCGCGGCCTGATCGACCGTGCGCGCGAAAGCGCGTTCTGAACGCGAGGCTTCCAGCGCCTGATACTGCAGCAGGACCAGCCACTGCAAGACGATGACCGCCGCGACGACGGCCGCGGTGATCAGGGCGGAACGCCGCCGTGCCGGCAAAATCATTGCCGATACATACGAACGGGCGGTTGGCGACGGGGAGTCCATGCTGCCTTGCTCCTTACTGCTCCTTGTGCGGGTCGCGTGGCTACTCGCGCTGAAAGCGCTCGATCTGCCTGCGGTCGCGTTTGGTTGGGCGACCATGCAGGCCTGCGCCGGGTGTCGCTGCGAGGCGGCGAGCCTCGCGCTCGGTTTCACGGCGCGCAATGCTCTCCGCGCTCTCTTCGTACAACAGACGAGCCTGCTCGGCTGGGCCGCGCTTTTCGGCGATACCGCGTACAAGCACCGACACGGTGCTTTCGGCCTGGGTGATGTCGATCCGGTCGCCCGGTTTCACCGCCCGGGCCGGTTTAGCCGACGCTCCGTTCAGTTTCACCTTGCCGCCTTCCACCGCTTCGGTTGCGGCACTTCGGTGCTTGAAGAAGCGGGCGGCCCACAGCCACTTGTCGAGGCGGGTGCGGTCGGTGTCGGAAACGGGTTGGCCTGCCATGTTCGGAAGTTCTTGGGAGAGGGGTCAGATCATCTCAGCAAAGTATCGCACACAGAAGCAGGGCAAACCCGCGCTCATGCGAACGCGATTACGCAAGTGTGATGGTCGATTCGTGCACAAGCGTCTATGGCTGCTGTGGCGGGCACTGCTAACCTAGTGCGCTTTTTCCTCCGGATGTGTACATGAACACCGCTTTCCGCCTTGGTGCCCGTGAAGGCTGGCGCGATTTTCTGCCGATGTCGCTCGGTCTCGTACCGTGGGCCGTCGTGACGGGCATTGCGATGCGCTCGATCGGCCTGTCGCCGCTCGAGGCAATGGGCATGAACATGCTTGTGTATGCCGGTACCGCGCAACTCGGCACCTTGCCCCTGATCGCCACCGGTGCGCCGCTGTGGCTGATCTTTCTGACCGCGATGGTGCTCAATCTGCGCTTCGTGATTTTCAGCGCCGCGCTCGCGCCCGCGTTTCATGGTCATGCCTGGTCGCGGCGAGCGCGTGCGAGCTATCTGCTGGTTGATGGTGTATTCGCCGTCGGTTCGGAGAGGATGCTTGCGAGTGAGGATCCCGAGTGGCGCTGGGGCTATTTCATTGCGCCCTCGGCATGGGCCTGGTGCCTGTGGCAGACCTTTGTGCTGCTGGGCACGCTTGGCGCCGAAGTGATCCCGACCGACTGGTCGCTCGAGTTCATGGTGACCATCGCGCTGATGCTGATGATGATCCCGATGGCCCGTTCCCGGCCGATGCTGGTGGCTGCGCTCGCTGGCGGCGTTTCGGCCGTGCTGCTGCGCGAGCTTCCGCTGCGACTTGGGCTGTTTGCCGGCATCGCGATCGGCATCGCATCGGGCTTCGTCGCCGAGCACTGGCAGCAGCGGAGGGCGGGCGCATGAGCGAAGGCATCTGGCTGTGGCTGACCTTCATCGCCATTGGCAGCACCACCATCCTGACCCGTGGCAGCTTCATCATGCTGGGGGAGAAGGCCCGCCTGCCCAGGGCCTTGCATCGTGCATTGCGCTACGCGCCGGCGGCAGCGCTGTCCGCCCTGGTGGCGCCGGACATTCTCCTCGACGAAGGCGCGCTGCAGCCCTTCAATCCGAAGTTTGCCGCAGCCCTGGTCGTGCTCTTCTTTGCCTTGCGCTCGCGCAACCCCTGGCTGCCCTTCATCTTTGGCATGGGGCTGCTGATCCTGATGCGCAAGGGCTTGGGCTGGTAGCCGGAGCGGAGGGGGCTCAGGCCTCCTCGACCCAGACGTGGCGTGCGACATCGTGCTCGAGCGCGAGCTCCATGTGGTCGCATAACACGACGGTCATCGGCTGCTGCTGCGTCACGCGAATGATGTGTGGCGGCGACATGCCGTAGGCGTGCAGCTGTTCGACCTGCAGCGGGTCGATTTCGGTGCCGAAGTCCGCAACGCGGACCTTGCGGCCGATCGGGGTGCCGGTCAGGCGGATGCGCTCGGAGGGGGATGGGCTCATGTCGATCTCGCTCAGAAGAAGAGGCGCAGGACGTGGTTGAGGACGCCGCCGACAAAGAAGGCGGTCGGCATGATCATCGCCAGCATCAGTGCGGTGGTGCGAACGCCCTGTTCCTTGACGATCATCATCACGCTGGCGATGCACGGCACGAACAGGGTGATGGTCACCATGCCGACGACGGCCTGAATCATGTCCAGCTGGTGGCTCAGGGCGAAGAGGCCGGTGGCGCCGAAGTCGCGGCGCAGAAAGCCCATGACGAAGGCCGCGCTGGCTTCCGGCGGCAGTCCGAGCCAGCCGGTGACCAGCGGCTTGCCGGCTTCGATGATCCACGGCAGGGCGCCGGTGCGGTCGAGCACGAACATGATCAGGGTGCCGAGCAGAAAGAGCGGGATCACTTCGATCAGGTACCACTTGAGCCGGCCACCGGTCTTCTTCAGCACATTGCCGAGTACCGGCATGCGCATGGGCGGGAGTTCGGTCACGAGCGGGACGCGTCGCCCCTTCACCAGCTTGCCGGCCAGCCAGCCAGCACTGAGCAGCACCAGCACCATGGCGCCGGCCCAGATCACGGTGGCGCCAAACGAGATGCCGCCAAGCAGGCCGAGCACCACGCCAAGCTGTGCCGAGCACGGAATTGCCAGCGCCATCAGGAAGATGGTGATCAGGCGCTCGCGCGGCGTGTGCAGGATGCGGGTGGTCAGTGTGGCCATGGTGACGCAGCCCAGGCCCAGCACCATCGGCAGCACGGCGCGGCCATTGAGGCCGATGGCGGCGAACATGCGGTTGGCGATGACCGACAGGCGGGTGAAGTAGCCGGAATCCTCGAGCAGTCCGAAGGCAAGGAAGAAGGTGGTCACGATGGGCAGGATCAGCGCGAGTGCGTAGGTCATGCCCATGGTCCACAAGCCGTACTCGCCCACCAGCAGGTCGGCGATCCACGGAACGGTGATGTGGGTCTGCACCAGGGTGGTCACCGCAGGGTTGAGGATCTCTCCGAAGAAGTCCTCTTCGAGCAGGCCAACCAGGGTACTGGCGCCAAAGTCACCGACAAACAGGTACACCACATAGAGCACGGCCAGCAGCATCGGCCAGCCCCAGATCCGGTGCACCGCCACTTGTCCGACCAGCAGCGACAGGCTGCGGTCCTTGCCTGCGGCCTGTTGCGACACGGTGCGCGACAGGGCTTCGGCGGCACGTCCACGCTCACGCGCGAGCCGCGCCGGCAGGGAGTCACGGCCGGTGGCCGGCGCAAGGGCGGCGACCTCTGCCAGCAGCGCAGGCCCCTCAGGACGGGTGGCGAGCCAGGCCTGCACCTCTGCATCATGTCCGAGCAGCAGGATGGCCAGGCCGCGGGCGGTCAGTCGCGGGTGAGGGGCGCGTGCAGCGATCATGGCCGTGACCTGACCGATGACGGTCTCGATCTCCGGGTCGTAGCGCAGCATCGCCGCCGGTTGGCGTGCGTGGGCGAGGGCGTCGGTCAGCGGTGCGATGCCTTCGCCGCCAGTTGCGACCGTTGCCACCACCGGTACGCCGAGTGCCTCGGCGAGTGCCGATGCATCCACGGTCACGCCGCGCGCGCTGGCCTCGTCCGTCATGTTCAGCGCCATCACCATCGGCACGCCGAGTTCGGCGAGCAGGGCGGTGAGGTTCAGCGTGCGCCGCAGGTTCTTGGCGTCGCCCACCTGCACGATCAGGCGCAGATCTTCATGCAGCAGTGCGCGCACCGTGGCCCGCTCATCGTCGCTGCGCGAGGGCAGGGCGAGCACCCCGGGGGTGTCGAGCAAGGACATCTCGCGGTCGAAACGGGCGGGCGCCCGGGCGACTTCAACCGTCGTGCCGGGGTAGTTGGATACGTTTACGTAAGTGCCGGTCAGGCGATGGAATAACACTGACTTGCCGACGTTCGGGTGTCCGACGAGGGCGAGGGTTGTGTTGCCCGACTCGGAAGCGGCAAGACTTGCGTATTCGGTCAGCGTGGCCTGGTTCATTGGAAGCTCGGCGATGTAAGTTCATGGGAATGATAATGCATCGCATTAAGAGTTCTTTGATTTGGCTCAACTGCTGTTGTATCCATGCACCTGGTGTGGCTATCACCCCTGCCGCATCAGGTCACGGCCCAGCGCCGGAGCAGGTTGTGATAGACCTGCGTCAGCGTGATCAGATCGGGACGGGTGGCGCTGTCTGGCGTCAGCCCCTGAATAGCGCGGTCGAGATCGAATAGCAGGGTCCGGTCTTCCTGCTGCTGAACCATGCTTTGTATCCAGAAAAAGGATGCGATGCGTTCGCCGCGGGTGACCGGCGTGACCTGGTGCAGGCTGCTCGACGGATAGAGCACCATGTCGCCGGCGCCGAGTTTGACCGCCTGTACGCCAAAGGGGCCGTCGATCTGCAGTTCGCCGCCGTCGTACTCGTCCGGCTCGGACAGGAACAGCGTGGCGGAAAGGTCCGAGCGCACGGTGAGTCCCGTGCCACCGACCGCCATCAGCGCGCTATCGACGTGCAGGCCGTAGGCGCCGCCGTTGCGGTAGCAGTTGAACTTCGGTGGAAAGATGCGGTGGGGGAGTGCAGCGGAGATGAAGGCAGGGTGGTTGCCCAGCTTGCGCAGGATGTGGTTGCCCAGCGCAACGGCGAGAGCCGAGCCGTCTTCGAGCTGGAGATTGGTCTTTGCAGCGCGAGCCAGCGTGCCCGCGGTCTTTACCCCATCCTGCCAGTCCGCAGCCGCGAGTTGCTGCCTGAAGTGCAGTACTTCGTCCTTGCTCAGGACGTTTTCGATCGGAATCAGCATGTGTGGTGCGCCCCTTTCTGTTCTTGAATCATGTCCGGGCCGATATCGTTCAGGGTCGCGCAGCCGGCAAGGGCCATGCAGACTTCGAGCTCCTCGCGCAGGGTCCTGATCAGGTGAGCCACGCCAAGCGCGCCGGCGACGGCCAGCGCATGAAGCTGCAGGCGGCCGACCATCACTGCGTCGGCGCCAAGTGCGAGTGCCTTGAAGATGTCGGTACCGCTGCGAATGCCGCTGTCGAGCAACAAGGGATAGTCCTCACCCACCGCCCGGCGGATCTCCGGCAGGGCAACGAGGCTGGCCGGTACGCCATCGAGACTGCGCCCGCCGTGGTTCGAGACGACCAGCGCAGCCACTCCCTTGCTGCGGAGCTCAACGGCGTCCGCGGGGTGGAGCACACCCTTGACCACAACGGGCAGGGCGGTGTGCGCGAGCAGCCAGGCCAGATCGTCCCAGGTCGGGGCTTCGCTCATCATGCCCTGAAAGATGATGCTTTGATCCCGGTCCAGTCGAACCTGTGCGGGCGCCGGGTAAGCGGCAAGATTGACCGGCTGAATCGCGGGCGGCATGACGAAGCCTGCGCGGCGTGCGCGGATGCTCGGAGCCTGGATCGATGCGTCCAGCGTGACGACCAGGGCGCTGAAGCCAGCCCTTTCAGCGCGCCGGACCAGATCGAGTGTGTATTCCCGTCGCGGCTGAAAATACAGCTGGAACCATTTCTCCGCGCCTGCCCGTTCGGCGACGTTCTCCAGGCGGACGGAGGACAAGGTGGAGCACACCATGCAGGCATCCATGGCGGCTGCGCCGCTTGCGCTCGCGAGTTCGCCTTCGGGGTGGGCAAGCCTGTGAAATGCGATCGGCGCAAGCATGACCGGATGCAGCAGCGTGCGGCCGAGCAGGCGCAGTCGCGTATGGCCCGAGCTCAGGTCGCGCAGCAGGCGGGGCCGCAGGCTGAAGCCGGAGAATGCGTCGAGGTTGCTGCGCAGCGTGGTTTCCGTGCCGCTGCCGCCGTCGATATAGGCCAGTGCGCGCGGGTCGATGTGCTTGCGTGCGAGGCGCTCATAGTCCTGCGCGCAATGGATTTCGGCGGGAATGTGATTCAGTGCAGCCAGCAGATCTGTTGTGTCGTTCATTGCGATGTGTGCAAGGGAGAAGCCCGGCAGGAACCAGGCCTCTCCCATGTATCAGCCCGGAATCAGAAGCTGTAGTCGAGCGTCAGACGCACGTTGCGCCGGTCGCCCATGTAGGCAAACGAACCCGAGCGATACACCGCGGTGTAGTACTTCTCGTCGGTGACGTTGCCGATATTGACGCGCGCGCTCAGCTGCTTGCTGACCTTGTAGTTGGCGAAGAGGTCATACACGGTGTATTCCGGCACCTCGAGCGAGGTCGCCGCGACCGACTCCGGTTCGCCTGAATACTTCTCGCTGGAATAGGTGACGCCGCCGCCGAAAGTGAATTTCGGTGTGAGCGCATAGCTCAGCAGCAGCGAGGCGGTCTTTTCGGGGAAGTTGCTCAGGCCTTCGCCAACGTTCGCAGCCGTCGCTGATTCGAGGATCTTCGAACTCATGACCGCAACACCAAACTGGGTGGTGAGCTTGTCGGTGAGCTTGCCGGTAAGCCCCAGTTCGACCCCCTGGATGCGGTACTTGCCGGTGTTGATGCTGCCGGTGGCGGAGTACGCATCACCCGTGGTGTTCTCCATCACGTCGCTCTTGACCGTGCGGAACACCGCTGCGGTGGCGAGCAGCTTGCGATCCATCAGGTCCCACTTGGTGCCGAGTTCGAAGTTCTGCGACAGCTCGGGTTTGCTGTTGGCGAACATGTTGCGACGCTCTTCGGTCGTGGTGCCACTCGGCACGCAGATGCCGCCATAGCCGCAGCTCGCGCCGACGTCGGATTCGCCGCCATTGAAGTCGCTTGAAGTGCTGTAGTTGAAGTAGACATTTGCATAGGGCAGGAACTTGTAGCTCACACCCAGGTGACCGTTCCACAGGCCGTCTTCAAGTTCGTACTCGATCGGCCCCAGGGTGCGGTCGACCACCGTGTTGTTGTAGTCGAAACGGTCGTAGCGCAGACCGCCGAATACCGTCCATTTGTCGGTCAGATCGACGGTGTCCATTGCGCTGAGCGAAACCGTCCTGACGTTCCAGTCCGAATCCTCGGCGCCCTTGACCACACTTCGGTTCATCAGGCTCTGCCAGTCGGTCTCGCTGCCGGTAACCGTGTAAGTCGTCGGCGTCGTCGTGTAGGTCCCGTTCTTGACGCTGTGGTCGGAGTACTCGACCCCGAACACGAACTGGTGCTTCATGCCCGCGATCTGCTGATCGAGATACATGTTGAGGCTGTTGGCGAAGTACTCGACATCCTGCCAGCCCTGGTGGGTACTCAGACGGGTGCCGTTGTAGCCAGTGGCGAGATAGCCGTTTTTCGTGGTGCCATAGCGGGTCAGGTTCTCGATGCGCAGATCGGCGTTGGCCTGATAGCTCGCCCGCAGCGTGTAGGTGTCGATCGTGGACGTGAGAAAGTCTTCATTTTGCAGATAGACCGGTACGTCGTCGACCACCTTGCCGGTCGTGCGGTTGATGTAGGCGCCGAGGTCAGGCGAGTCGTTCGCCTCGGCGTGGTAGTAGTCCGCCGTCAGGTTGAACTGGTCGGTCGGCTTCCACAGGAAGGAGATCGCGGCACCGGAGCGGTCGCGGTCTGCCGGGTCGCGGTCCGGCACCTTCTGGTAAGCGTCGAGCACGTTGACCCGGATGGCCATGGTGTCGGTGAGTACGCGGTTGCCGTCGAAGGTGAGACGGTGATACTCGTCGGTGCCGATGCCGCCGGACAACTTTGCAAAGTCGAGGTCGGTCGTGGCCTGCTTGGTGACCGAGTTGACCGCGCCTCCCGTGGCACCGCGACCGGCGAAGGTCGAGCTGGGGCCCTTGGTGATCTCGACCTGCTCGGTGGCGAAGCTCTCACGCACCGTCATGCCGGGATCGCGCAAGCCATCGACGAAGACGTCGCTGCGCGCTTCCTGACCACGGATGATGTAGCGGTCGCCGAAGGCGTTGCCGTTCTCGCCGGTGCCGAGCGTAATGCCGGGCTGCGCCTGCAGCACGTCGCGCAGGTCGGTGCGGCCGGTGTCCTCCAGCTGCTTCGCCGTCAGCACGGTGATCGTCTGCGGGGTTTCTGCCAGCGGCTTGACGTGGCGTTTGTCGCCTGAGGTCCGGGCCTTGTAGGGCACATCCGGTTCCGCGTTGGGGTTGGGGTCGATCGCAGTATCGACGACCTGTACCGCCTGCATTTCGGCTTCTTTCTTTTGTGCAGCGTCATCGGCTGCGAACGACGGCATTGGCATCAGCATCGCGGTCGAGATGCCCAGTGCGATGCGGGTCATTCCGGTGGTGGAAGTCAGGGGTTTGCGGAAGCTGCGGGGGAATTTCGCGCTGTTGCTTTTCATTGTGAGCCTTGTCCTCGGTTTCTCTGAGCGGGAAACGCATGCCGGCGCCGAGTGGCGGGCTGCGTGATCGCATGCATCGGAGACGTCCTGAAAGCTGACGTCCGGACACATGCATGTGGGCCGTCTGGCTGGCTGATCCGCAGGGAGGACTGGCTGGCTGTTCTGCGGGCGCGGCGACTGAGGGTACTCAGGCGACCGGCGCCGTGCAGATGAGATTGATTCTCAATGTAACGAGTGTGTCAGTCAATACAAACGAGACTGGTTATCATTTTTGGTGAAAATATGATGTTTTTTTACAACAACTTTCACGCATGTCGAAGGCCTGAAATGGCTTCAGCGCGCGCTGGCCAGTTCGGGCGCCTGCCAGCCGCCGCCCAGCACCCTGTAGAGGTCCACCGCGTTGGTGAGTCTGGCCTGGCGCAACTGGACGAGTCTGTCCTGGCTTGAAAACAGGGTGCGCTGTGCGTCGAGTACGCTCAGCAGATCATCCGCGCCCTCGCGGTAGCGCAATTCGGCCAGACGCAGCGAGCGCTCCGCCTCGAGAACGATCCTTGCCTGAATGCGCTCCTGAGTGGCATCGCGGGCGGCGTTGCCAAGCGCATCCTCCACCTCCTTGAGTGAGGTGAGGATGGCCTTGCGGTATTGCTCGAGCAGTTCGCGCTGCCGCGAGCGGGTGCTGTCGACCTGCGCCTGCCGCTTGCCGCCATCAAAGACCGTGTGCACCAGTGAAGCGGAGAGTGCGACGGTGGAGGACGGGTCGGCCAGCGACAGCAGAAAGTCGCTCGCCAGTCCGCCCGCTGCCGACAGGCTGAATGCCGGGAGCAGGGCGGCGCGGGCGGCGGCGATGTCGGCGGCGGCGCCCCGCAGTGTGGCTTCGGCTGCGGCTAGGTCGGGACGGCGGAGCAGCAGATCGGCGGGCAGGCCCGCAGCGACAGACGGAATGCGCAGGGTCGTGAGCGACTCGGGTTCGAGCCCGGGTTTCAGCGGTGTGCGCCCGAGCAGGATCGCAAGTGCCGAGCCTGTCTGGCGCACCTGAACCTCAAGCGGGCCTATGGTCGCGGATTGGGTGAGTACCGTGGTGCGCTGCCGGCTGACATCGAGTGCCGAGGCGGCACCGTATCGATAGCGCGCTTCGACGACCTTGAGTACGCGCTCGGCGGTCGCAAGATTCGCGCGCGCGATATCGAGCCGCGACTGCGAGGCCAGCAGCTGAAAGTAGGTGGTGGCAACGCTCGCCGTCATGCTCAGGCGCAGCGCATCGAGCTCGTAGCGGGTGGCGGAGAGGCTGGCATCTGCGCTGTCGATGGTGGCGGCGACACGGCCCCAGAGATCGATCTCGTAGCTTGCCGACAGTCCGAGCGAGGACGACCTGGACTCGCTCACTGCACTGCCACCACGGTCGCCGCTGTCGCTGCGGCGCCAGTCGGTGTCGCCGCTCAGCCCGAGGCTGGGAAAGAGGGAGGCGCCGGTGCTGCGCAGCGCGAGTTCGGCCTGGATGACGCGTTCGCCCTGGATCTTCAGATCCGGGCTTGCCGCCAGGGCCTCACGCACGAGCGCATCGAGCTGGGCCGAATCGAAGCCGATCCACCAGTCGCTTGAGATGTCTTGCGCCGTCTCGGCCTCGGGCAAGGACTCCGCCCAGTTCCCGGGCAGGGCGATGTCAGGATGGACGATGGGTTCAACCACCGCGCAGCCGCTCAGCCCGAAGGCAAGGGCGAGGACGAGTGGGCGGAACTGGGCAGAAAGCGTCATGGTTTCATTCCGACGCCAGCGCGACCACGGGGTCGAGGCGCGCGGCCTTGCGTGCGGGCAGGTAGCCGAAGATCAGGCCGGTGGCAAAGGCACAGCCGAAGGCCAGTACCACCGGCGCGAGCGAGTACTCGATCGGCGTGTCGAAGAGCGCAATGATGGCGGCCGAGCCAAGCCCGACGCCAACGCCGATGGCGCCGCCGAGCGAGGACACGACCAGCGCCTCGATCAGGAACTGCTGCAGGATGTTCTTCATGCGTGCGCCGGTGGCCATGCGGATGCCAATCTCGCGTGTGCGCTCGGTGACCGAAACCAGCATGATGTTCATCACGCCGATGCCGCCTACCAGCAGGGAGATGGCAGCCACGGTGCCGAGCAGGATGGTGAGCGTGTTCTGGGTGGCGGAGACGGTTTCGATGATCGAAGCCATGTTGCGAATCTGGAAGTCCTCGACCCCGTGACGTGCAAGCAACAGGCTGTGCACCGCAGCCTGGGTCTGGTCGATGGCGTCGACATCGTCGACTGCCACGGTGATGTTGCGCAGGTGGCGCTGACCGGTGAGGCGCAGGCTGCCGGTCGTGAACGGAACGAACACGATGTCATCCTGATCTGCGCCCCAGGATGTTGCCCCCTTCGGCGTCATCACCCCGACGACCTGGAAGGGGATGTTATTGACCAGCAGGTATTCGCCGACCGGGTCGGCGCGGGGAAACAGGGCCTCGGCAACAGTTTGGCCGATGACGGCCACGGCGGCATAGCGCGTTTCGTCGTCGGCACTGAAGAAGGTGCCACTGGCGACAGGCCATTTGCGGGCAAAGCTGTAATCCCACGAAGTGGCGTTGGCGCTGGTGCGATGGTCCAGGTTGCCCGTGCGCACGGTAATGCCGGTGCTTTGCTCAGGCACCGCGGCGAGCACGTTCGGCAAGTCGGAAATCGCGCGCACGTCCTCGATCACAAGTGTGGCCGTGGTGTCTCGCCCGCGCTGGTTGGGGGCGCCGGGGCGGACGTTGAGCAGGTTGGTGCCCATCGCGCTGATCTGGTTCACCACCTTTGCCTTTGCGCCGTCGCCAATGGCGAGCATGGCAATCACCGAGGCCACGCCGATGACGATGCCGAGCAGGGTCAGTGCCGAGCGGAACAGGTTGCTGCGCAGGGCGCGCAAGGCGGTGCGGGTGGCTTCGAGCACGTCGGTCATTGACGAGGTGCGATCGACGTGCGGGGCAAAGTCGGGTTCGGGGCCGGCAGGCAGCACCGGGCCAGGGTCGGACACGATGCGTCCGTCACGGATCTCGATCACGCGCTGGGCCAGCGCGGCAACCTCGGGCGCGTGGGTGATCAGGATGATGGTGTGGCCCTCGGCAGACAGTCTGCGCAGGAGCTTCATCACTTCTTCGCCGCTTCTGCTGTCGAGCGCGCCGGTTGGTTCGTCGGCGAGGATGATCCGGCCGCCGTTCATCAGCGCCCGGGCGATCGATACGCGTTGCTGCTGGCCGCCGGAAAGCTGGTTGGGGCGATGGTGGCCGCGTCCCTCCAGGCCGAGGGTGGCGAGCAGCGCCTCCGCCCGTTCATGTCGCTCCTGCGGCGGCATGCCGGAGTAAATGGCTGGGACTTCGATGTTTTCGCGCGTCGATGCGCCGCCGATCAGGTTGTAGCTCTGAAACACGAAGCCGAAGGCCTCGCGTCGCAGGCGGGCGAGTTCGTCGCGGTCGAGACCGGCCACGTCCTGACCCATGAACCGGTAGGTCCCGCTGCTGGGGCGGTCGAGGCAGCCGAGCAGGTTCATCAGCGTCGACTTGCCCGAGCCCGATGCGCCCATGATGGCAACGAATTCGCCGGGATAGATCTGCAGGTCGATGCCGTGCAGCACCCGGGTTTCGACCTCGCCATTGACGAAGCTGCGGGTGATGCCGCCCAACTCGATCAGGGGCTGCACCGCGCGCGCGTCCGGGCCGATCTCCGCGAGAGGCGCCTCCCGCTTCATAGACGTGGCGTGCGGCTGGGGCGACGACTTTCGCTGGCGCCGGCGCCAGCGCCGGAGACGACCTTGTCGCCTTCGTTCAGCCCGGACACCACCTGGGCCTGGACGCGGCTGGACAGGCCGATCTCGATGCTGCGTGCTTCCAGCGAGTTGTCTGCCATGAGCACCTGAACGGTGGCGCGCCGTCGTGGCTGAGCTTGCGTTTCCGCTGTCTCGCCAGCGGGCCGGGCTTCCTTGCGCGATGGCCTTCGCGGCGGGGTGTCCAGCGTCAGTGCGCCCATCGGCAACTGCAGCACGTCGCTTGCCCGCGCGACCACGAAAAACACCTGAGCCGTCATCTGCGTCATCAATCTGCCGTCGGTGTTGGGGACATCGAACAAGGCGTTGTAGAGCACGACGTTGTTGGTGACTGTGGGCGTTGGTTCGATGCTGGCAAGCTTACCCTCCCAGCGTTTGCCCTGACTGCCCAGGGTGGTGAAATAGGCGTCCATGCCGATCTTCAGGCGGCCGATGTCGGCTTCCGAGACCTGGGTCTGCACCGTCATTGTCGACAGGTCGGCGACCCGCAGGATGACCGGCGCGGACTGGTTGGTGTTGAGCGTCTGCCCCTGACGGGCGGTGATCGACACCACGGTCCCCGCCATCGGCGACAGGATGCGGGCGTACTGCAGGTTGGCTTCGTCGCCGCGCAGTGTGGATTCATTCTGTTCGATCTGCGCGCGCAGGGCTTCGAGCTGGGCATTGCTCGACTTCAGCGAGGCTTCAGCGATCTGCAGCGCTTCGGTGGTGGTGGCGTCCTCGGCCATCAGCGCCGCCTGGCGCCTGAACTGGATCTGCGCCAGCGTGAGCTGGGCTTCGCGGTCCTTGAGCTGGGCGCGCAGGTTGCGCAACTGGGCACGGGCCGCATCGACTCGCGACAGATAGACGGTCGGGTCGATCTCGGCGAGCAGGTCGCCCGCCTTGACCTCGGAGCCAACCTCGACATGAATCTTCTTCAGTTGTCCTGAAACCTGCGCGCCGACATCCACGTACTCGCGCGGTTGCAGGGTGCCGGTGGCGGTGACCACATCCTCGACGTCGCCACGTTGTACGGTCGTGATCTGGTAGCCGGCAGCAGGGTCCGAATTGCCGAACAGCCGCGGCCAGAGCAGCCAGATCGCGGCGGCGACAAGGACGCCGATCAGTACGACAAGCAGGGTACGCCGTCCCCTGGCGGAGCGGGGACGAGGGGCGGTAGAGGCTGACATGAAACTCCCGGAAACGGCATTCGCCTGAAACAGACCGCATTGCGTGCAAAAAGGTCACCGAGCAGGAGCATCGATGTGGTCCTTTGCGCCCGTATTGTATTGCATGCAGTTCGGCCTGTTGGCCAGGCGCCATGACCGCCCACGCGAGGGCGGTCAGGCGCTCGCGCCGGGTCCTTACTTGGGCGGTATGGTGATGAAGCCCATTTTCTCGATACCGGCTTCGCGCGCTGCCGACATCACTTCGGCCAGTATCTGATAGCGGGTGTTCTGATCCGCGCGCAGGTGCAGCTCCGGTTGCGGGCTGCGCGCTGCCGCAGCCTGCAGGCGCAGGGCAAGATCCGCGTCCGGCATGGGTTCGTCATTCCAGAACAGGCCGCCATTGGCGTCGAGCGCGAGGGTGACGGTGTCCGGCTTCTCCGTGTTCGGCGCACTGGATGCCTGAGGCAGGTCGATCTTGACCGAGTGGGTCAGCAGCGGCGCGGTGATCATGAATACGATCAGCAACACGAGCATGACGTCGATCAGCGGAACCATGTTGATCTCGCTGGTCGGCATGCGCTCGCTGCCCTGATCGAAGCTGCCGAAGGCCATTATGCGGCCTCCGTCGACGGCAGTCGGGCTGTCTCGGCTCTGGGCTGCGCACGGCCATTGACTGGCGCGATGCGGGCGCCGGTGCAGAACCATGCGTGAAGGTCGTGCGCGAAGGCGTCGAGCTCGGACAGTTCGACACGGTTGGCGCGCGTGAAAGCGTTGTAGGCGAGGACTGCGGGAATCGCAACGAAGAGGCCGAAGGCCGTCATGATCAGCGCCTCGCCGACCGGGCCCGCGACCTTGTCCAGCGTGGCCATGCCCGACACCGAAATATTGACCAGTGCGTGGTAGATGCCCCAGACCGTGCCGAACAGGCCGATGAAGGGCGCTGTGGAGCCAATCGAGGCGAGCATGGTCTGGCCGGACTCAAGGCTGGAGGTGGACATCGAAATCGACTTGCGCAGCGCGCGGGTGATGAATTCGTCGGTGTTCATCGTTCCGCCGAGGGTTTCCCGGTGGCTGTGCTGACGCAGGTGCTCGGCTGCGGCTGCGCCCTGTTGGGCGAGGGCTTCGAACGGTGAGTCGGGGGCCTGCTCATTCAGGCGCTGCAGACCCGACTTGAGACTGGGCGCTGCCCAGAACGCGTCCACCGCGCCCTCGCTGCGACGAGCGCGCAACTGGCGCAATCCGCGGGTCAGAATCAGGTACCAGCTGGTGATCGACATCAGCAGCAGGATTGCCGCAACGGCCCGGATGGCGAAATCGGACTGCGTCCACAGGTGGGCAAGTCCGAAGGCTTGGGTTTCCATGCTCAGTTTCCTTCGAGTTTGAATATGATTGGAACCAGTACTGCTGCCTCAATGGCACGTTCGCCCTGCCGGGCGGGTACGAAGCGCCAGCGCTCCACCGCGCTGCGGGCTGCCTTGTCGAGCCGCTCGGAGCCCGAGCCTTGCGAAATCTCGACAAGCTTTGGCGTGCCGTCGGCCGATACCACGACCCGCAGCAGCACCTTGCCTTCTTCACGCATGCGTCGCGAAAGCTGTGGATACGAGGGGGGCGGGTTCTTGAGGTAATCGGCATCGAAGCGCGCCGATGTCACCGGTGCCGGTGCTGCTGCAGGCGCCGCGGTCTTGTCGGGGGCCGTGGCCGGTGCAGTTGCAGGCTGAAGCGAAGTTGCCGCGGGGGCGGGTGCCGGGACAGGGGCAGGAGCGGCCTGGGCCGGCTCGGGCGCTGTAGTCTCGATGGGCGTGGGCGTGGGCGTGGGCTTGATTACCGGTTTCGGCGCCGGTTTGACCACAGGTTTGGGCACCGGCTTGGGCGCGGGCCGTGGCGGTGCTTTTGCAGGCTGGATCACGGCTGCCGGAGGCGGTGGTGCGGGGGGCTGAATCTGCGCCGGTGCAGGTGCTTCCGCCTGAATCAGCGCGATCTCGATGCTTTGAACTTCTGGCGCCTTGGGCGGAACGCTCCCCAGCCGCACCAGTGTCAGTATGCCTGCCACGTGCAGCACGATGACGAGCGCGGCAAGGCCGCGACGCTCGCGGCGGCTCACGCGCGGATGTTCAGCGGCGCGGCGCGAAGACTGCTTGCGGTCGGTTTGGGACGTGTCCGGGGACGGTCTTTCCACGGACGGCGTGGAGGGCTGCGATAGTGCGATGGATGCGGCAGTCATTATACGTCGTTAGGTTTGGCCTGATGCCGATGAGGGCTCGAGAGCGCGGAGCCCGGGGCGCAGCGTGTCGGCTCAAGCCATTCCGGGGCTGATCATGAAGTACAGCAGGGCCGCTGCGACCACCAGATAGAGCGTGAAACGACCGGCCGGAAACGATGGCAGCGCGTTGCGGCGGGGGGTGTGCTCGGGAACGTGCGGGGGCGGAAGGAACTGCATGGTGTTGTTTCCTTTTTGATGTGCCCGGGCCGTTCCCGGGCGGCTCAGGATGAAGCGTGATCCATCTGGGATTGCAGGTAGTTCTGCACGCCCACCTTGTCGATCAGTTCGATCTGGGTTTCGAGGTAGTCGATGTGCTCTTCGGTATCTTCAAGGATGTGTTCGAAGATCTCGCGCGACACATAGTCCCGACAGGATTCGCAGTAGGCGATGGCTTCAATCAGGTTGGCACGACCGCCTGTTTCCAGCGTGAGGTCGCCCTTGAGGCACTCAGGCACGTTTTCGCCGATCAGCAGCTTGTCGAGGTTTTGCAGATTGGGCAGCCCTTCGAGGAAGAGGACACGCTCGATCAGCATGTCCGCATGCTTCATCTCTTCGATCGACTCTTCGTACTCGTGCTTGCCGAGCCTGCCCAGCCCCCAGTTCTTGTACATCCGCGCGTGCAGGAAGTACTGGTTGATCGCGGTGAGCTCGATGGTCAGCTGCCTGTTCAGAAACTGGATGACTTTCTTGTCGCCTTTCATATGGCCTCCAGGGCTAGTGGAAAGATGCTCCGTTGCAAGAGTTTGCCCTGCGTTGCATGCCGCTCCGTCGTCTCGTCAAGCGCCGAGCGCAGGCAGTCGCGTGCGCATGTGGCACAGCGCCCGCACTCCGCACTCACGCCCAGTTCCAGGCGCAGGTGGCGCAGGGTCGTTGCACCCTTGCGGACGGCTTCTCCGATGTGATTTTCGGTTACAGCATTGCAGACACAAACGTACATAGTCTAGCCCCGTTTATGGTTCGTATCGCCCGGAGACGATCTATTTGGTCAGGATCAGTTTTCCCGCGCGGGTCGCACGCAGAACGTAGCGCATGCCCTCGTGGTCGATCGTGACGCTGAGTTGCCCATCCAGAAGTTCGCTGCTCGAAATCGACCGCGGCGCCCGAATCGTCTCCGAGCCCGCCCGGGTCGCGTGCCTTGCGCACGGTTCCCCGGCGCGGCTTGCTTCAGGCTCGTCTGTGGAAGGGCACCGTTCAGTGGTCATGCTGCTTTTCTTAATAAGAATGATTTGCATTAAATCATTCGGGCAAGCGCAGCGTCAAGGTGTTTTTCACTCATGCAGCGTTGATGCTGACTGCAGGCTTCGAGTGAGCCCGCTCAGGGCAGGCGCAGCAGAATCTGCAGCCGGTTGTCGATGACGTCTGCGGGGAGGTAGCCGATCGCGTCCGGGGTTGTCGCCAGCCAGTCACGCGCCTGCTGCTGACTCTCGGCCTCGCGCGGGGGGAGGGCGCGTCCGGTGAATACCTGTCGCGACCAGTAGGCACGGGTTTGAATCGGGTTTTTTCCGGTCAGCAGCAGGTACAGGCGGTCGCGTACCGTGCCAGCCGGCAGGTCAACAAGTTTGACCGGCGTGCCATTCGAGAGGCTCGTTCTGCGCCCAAGATAGAGTTGCTCTGCTTCGTCGAGGCTGAGGTTCGCAATCTGCCCGCCGCGCGCTGAAACAAGATGGATTTCGGCCGCGTCTGCCGCAGATGCCATTCCCCCCGCCCACGCAAGGGTGAAGAGTGCCGGAAGGAGTGTGAGCAGGAGTCGTCTAGAACGTAACATCGAGCGCTACACCTAGCATGTTGACCGAACGGTTTCTGAGTTCTGTAAGCGCCGGGTCGCCGCGTGGGAAGAAGCTGTTGCCCCAGCTGCTTCCGGTCGACTGAACGTGGCTGAACTCCACCTTCAGGGCCGCGTCACGGCGGAAGTCCCAGCGAGAGCCCAGGGTGATGCTGCGCTGCGCACCGTTGCGCGAAATCAGAAAGCCCTCGAGTGCCGCGGTCTGATAGGGGCCAATGAAGGGGTCGGTGAACGTGGCCTGGGTGACGGCACGGTCCTGGGTCTGACGCGCGATGGTCACGTACGGCATGATGTTGCCGAAGCGCCTGCCGAGTGTCAGGTGCCAGCCGTGGCCGCTATTCACGTAGCGACTGGCCGTGCGTTTCGCGTATTCGCCGATCAGCAGCCACTCACTGTCGTCCCACTGGAAACCGGCGGAGCTGAAGGTGGTGTAGCCATCGTTACCGGACAGTCTGGCGATGACCTCGGGGGGCATCAGCGATTCGAGGACGGTGTAATTGTCATCGCCCCAGTGCAGCGTCAGCGGAGACTCGCCATGTCCGACGAAGACTGTCAGTTGCTCGGTGCTCAGGGTCAGGTTAATCCCCATCAGACGTGTCAGGCGCGCACTTCCGCTGCTGTAGATCGTGATTGAGCTCTGGCCCAAATAGGGGTGGATCTCAAGGTCGGCAGACCCCACGCGGGTTCGATACAGCAGGTCGATGCCGTTGAGATCGGTGAAGGGGTTGAGGCCATACACTTCGGCCGGGGGGCGTATCCACGGATTGGCGATATTGATGTTGAGAGAGTCTGACAGCATGAAGAAGGGAATTCGCAGCCGGCCCAGTCGCACCGTGGCTTCCTGGGAGACGTTGTGGCTGAGGAAGGCAAGGCTGGGGCGCGGATCGTAGTTGCCCCTCGGATTCTCCCTGCTGACAAGCTGGAGGACGGCTGACGTGTCTGGCGAGAACACCATGTTCGCCTGCACGCCTAGCACGCTGTCGGGGGCAAAATCCGGATTGTCCGAGCCCGGCTGGTCGATGCCGAAGTTGGTGAAGCGCAGGTCGGACTGACCTGTGAACACCATCCCCAGGGTGCCGAAGCCCGATAGCTGAAGTCCAGAAAGCTCGGCGTGCGCGAAGGTCGCGGATAGCGTCAGCAGGAGTGCGGAACCGAGTGCCGCAAGGCGTCGGGTCATGGCTGGGTTTCCTTGGGTGCGGGTGTCAGGAAGCGTGAAGCCTCCTCGGCAGGCAGTGGGCGCGAGAACAGGTAGCCCTGACCGAAGTCGCAGCCCATGCCGTTGAGCGTGGTGGCTTGTTCCCCGCTTTCAATGCACTCGGCGACGACGCCAATGTTCAGGTCATGGGCGAGCTCGATGCTGCGGCGGACGATGGCGCGCAGGCGAGGGTCGTTTGTAATCGCGCCGACAAAGGAGCCATCGAGCTTGATGATGTCGCACGGGATCGTATGCAGGTAGCTGAGTGCAGAGAATCCGGTACCGAAATCGTCGATCAGGACCTTGATGCCTGCGCTTCGCAGCTGGCGCAAGGTGTTGCTGGCAGGACCGTCGGCGCGGGCAAGAATGCTCTCGGTTACCTCGAAGCGGATCCGTTCCGGTTCAAGCTTGCTGGCCTTGATGATGGCGATGAGTTCGTCAGCGAGATTGCTGCGCGAAAGCTGTCGTGCCGACAGGTTCACGCTCACGGGCGGAACCTGTTCGGTGCCGGTCTGAGCCTGCCAGCGGTGGATGTCTTCGCAGGCCCGGCGCAGGACGAGGAGGCCCAGCTCGTGGATCATGTCGAGCGCCTCCGCGAGCGGGATGAACTGTGAGGGCGGGATCATGCCGTGCACCGGATGCTCCCAGCGCACCAGTGCCTCGAAGCTGCTGATCCTGCGGTCCATCAGACGCATGATCGGCTGGTAATGCACCGACAGCGTCCCGGTGCTCAGTGCGTTGCGCAGATCGGTTTCCAGTTGCAGCGTATTGAGCGCCAGCGCATGCATCGAGGCGTGGAAGACCTTGATCGAGCAGCCGTCGCTCTGTCTGGCGATCTGCAAGGCATTGTCGGCGTCGCGCAACAGGGCTTCGCCGTCGGTGCGCTCGTTGTCGCTCATGGCCAAGCCGATGCGGCACTTTGGGTGCAGGGTGCGATCTGCGCCGGGGGCGTCGAAGCCGGGCAGTTCGACCATTGTTTTCGCAATCTCGAGCGCTTCCGTGCTGTCCTCGAGCCCGTTCAGCAACACCGCGAACTGGTCTCCGCCAACCCTTGCCAGCAGATCGCCCGCCCTGAGCAGGTCGTGCAGCCGGTGGGCGACTTCGCGCAACAGGAGATCGCCGGTGGCGTGCCCGTAGCTGTCGTTGACCAGGTGGAAGCGCTCTAGGTTGATCGCGAGCACGGCGAAGCGATAGCTTTCGTCGCGACGCTGCTGCCCCAGGGCAAGCCGGACATGCTCTATGAACAGGGCGCGATTGGGCAGTCCGGTGAGACCGTCGTGCAATGCGTCGTGGATCAGCTGCTCTTCGGCCCGCTTGCGCAGATGCACGTCGCTGATCGATCCGGCCATGCGGATGGCGCGCCCGCACGCGTCCCTCAGAGCTACGCCGCGGGTCATGATCCAGCGATAGCTGCCATCGGGCTGGCGAATGCGATGCTCAAGCATGAACTGAGGATTGTCTCCCCGCAGGTGGTCGATCATGCGCGCGCGGTATCCGGCGGTTTCATCCGGATGCAGTCGGGATACGAAGGGTTCGGGATCGGTCGCCGCGTCATCTTCCGGGATGCCGATCAGCTCGCAGAAGCGCGGGGCGAAATAGGTCCGGTTGGAATTGATGTCCCAGTCCCATAGTCCGTCGTTTGCGCCGCGCATGGCCAAGGCGTAGCGCTGCTCGCTGGTCTTCAGTCGCTCGGCCGTCTGTTGCAGTTCGGACACCCGTTGCTGCAGGGTGGAGGCCATGATGTTGAAATGCTTGGCGAGCCGTGCCAATTCGTCGCCGCCGTCGTCGGGCAGGCGGTGGTCGAGGTAGCCGTCCGTAATGGCCTTGCTGCCGGCAAGCAGGCGGGCCAGCTTGTTGCTGAGCAGGTAGCCGATTCCCGACAGCAGGACGAAGGTAATGACGATTTCAATCAGCGCGATCAGGGCCCCTTGCTGGATGATCGACTGTCTTGCCTTCGCCAGCACCGATACCGACACGCCGAACTGAAGGAAGCCGACCTCGTTGCGGGCAAGCAGGAGCGGGCGCCGGACGTGAATCACGGGATGGTCGAGCATCTCGCCGATTCCGATGCCAGGGGTCGCAGTTGCCGGTGGCAGGCTGCGCATGCTGGTCTGTCCGGCGCTCAGCAGTATCCTGCCGGTCGAGTCACCGATGCGGACGTAGATCAACCCCTTGTCCGAGTCTGCCAGCAGTTCGCCGAGCGTGTCCTGCAAGGGGCCGTAGCTCGGATGTTCGCCGTATGCTGTTGCCATCGCGTGCAGCATGCTCGCGTTCTGACTGATCAGTGTGTCGAGACTGGCGGTGGTGGCGTCGTTCATCAGGCGCACGCTGTTTGCCAGCAACAGGCTCAGCAGGACGACCTGCACCGCGGTGCTTGCAAGGAGCAGCCGGGTGCGTATCGAACTGTTGCGGAAAGGCATGCGCACGTAGTATCCCCGGGGCCGCGTTTTCAGCGTTTCGCCAGGCGTCGGACAGCCGCCGATGCGTCGATTCGCCCTTCACGCGCAAACGCCTCGAGGTTGGATTCGATGCGGTCGGGGTCGTAGAGATAGTTCACCATGATTCCCCAGGACTGCGAAAGACCCTTTGGCGAGGTGTCGGCGAGCCAGTTGAGGCGTTCGATGCGGGCGCCGTTGCCAAGGTGGAAGCGCGCGACCGGGTCCACCGGTTTATCACCGCGCCGTGCCTCGCACAGGTAGCGCGCGGCAAGGCGCAGCAGCGGGTCGCGCAGCGCTGCGCAAAGCGCTTCGTCGCTGGCCCAGTCGCCCCCGCCTTCGAGCAGCGCGTGCAGCACGGGGGCGTTTTCGTCCTCGACCCCTGCGGCCGTGAGCCGTTTCCAGTCTGCTGCAGTAATCGCCTCGCCAAGCGTCTGGGGATTGCGGTTCACCCATCTGAGCAGGCCGGGAATCGGCGACAGGGTGGCGAACTGTTGCAGCTTCGGAAAATCGCGCTGCAAGTCTTCCACCACGCGCTTGAGCAGGAAGTTGCCGAAGGATACGCCGCGCAGGCCGGTCTGGGTTGCACTGATCGAATAGAAGATCGCGGTATTGGCTTTGCTGGCGTCGGCCAGCGGTGCGTTGATGTCGAGCAATTGCTGGACGTCGTCGGCGAGCCCTTCGGTAAGAGCGACCTGGACGAAGATCAGCGGCTCGAGCGGCATCCGTGGATGGAAGAAGCCATAGCAGCGGCGGTCGGAGTCGAGCCGGTTCTTCAGGTCGAGCCAGGACTTGATCTCGTGCACAGCCTCGTACTCGACCAGCTTCTCGAGCAGCGCTGCGGGCGAGTTCCACGTAATGCGTGCGAGCTCGAGGAAGCCAACATCGAACCAGGCGCCCAGACGGGCTTCGAGTTCGCGGTCGAGCGGTTTCAGCAGCGGGTTGTCAGGCAGAAAGCGCAGCAGGTCGGCCCGCAGGTCGACGAGAAACTTGACCCCCTGCGGGATGGCGTTGAACTGGGTCAGGATGCGGATGCGACGCGAGCGCATGGCACCACGCAGACGCGCCTCTGCCTCCCACTGGTCCTTGCTGCCGACGGCTTTCTGGTAGGCCGCATGGGCCTCGGCGATTGCCGCAGGGTCGGGGCCGAAGTCGAGCGCGATCATGTGCAGCATGGCCATGCGGCCACTGTCGTCCAGCTTGAGGTAGGTCTCGGCCAGTCGGGCTGCACGTTGACGGGTGGAGATCTCGCCACCCAGTCCGGCGGCGCACTCCTCCAGCTGCTGGCGAATGCGCTCGAGAACCTTCTCGGAGGGCTCGCGCGTCTTGCCGGTTGCCTGGGCAACCATCTCGCGCATTTTTGACAGGCTTTTCGATACCAGACTGGTCGCTGACATGACGTTCTTTTGTTCCGGCCGGGGTTTCTCTTGCAGGGATCATATCGCGTTCGCTTGATCGCTGCGTCTGCAGTTCCTCACGACTGGGCCGCTTTACCTGCCCGGATACGGATCAGGAGCCCGGCACCCAGCGCGATCATCGGCAGGCACAACCATTGAGCGGTCGATATGCCAAGTGTGAGTGTACCGAAGATGCCCGGATCTGGCGTGCGGAAAAACTCGGCCAGAAAACGAAGGCTGCCATAGCCGATCAGAAAGACGGCAGACACTTCTCGCATGGGGCGTGGTCTTGCGGCGTAGAGCCACAGGATCACGAACAGCATCAAGCCTTCGCCCGCGGCCTGGTAGAGCTGGCTCGGATGCCGCGGAAGCGCGTCGACCCATGGAAAGACCATGCCCCACGCCCAGTCGCCATCCATCGGCCGACCCCAGAGTTCGCCATTGATGAAGTTGCCGATTCGACCTGCCGCCAGTCCGGTGGGGACGAGTGGTGCGATGAAGTCGGTGACCTGCCAGAACCCCTTGCCATGCTTGCGACCGTACACCAGCATGGCCACCAGCACGCCCAGAAAGCCGCCGTGGAAACTCATGCCGCCCTTCCACACCGCGAGAATCTCCCCCGGGTTGGCGAGGTAGTAGCCGGGCTGAAAGAAGATGACCTCGCCCAGACGTCCGCCGATGATGACGCCGAGCACGCCGTAGAACAGGAGGTCGTCGATGGCCTGGGCGTTCCAGCCCAGCTCCGGGCGACGTCGTGCGTGAACGCGTCCCAGGGCCACGAACAGCACGAAGGACACGAGGTACATCAGGCCGTACCAGCGCACGCTGAGTGGGCCGAGGGAGAAGGCGATCGGGTCGAACTGGGGGTGGATGAGCATGGGCAGGGCTTATTCGAACTGGCGGCGGAAGTCTGAGAATTCTAGTTTGAGCGCATCGAGCTCTTCCCGCAGACGGCGAACCTCGTCCTCAAGTTCCGCAGACCGCCCTCGTGAGCTGCCGGCGCTCAGCGTTCCGGAGGCCTGGGCTTCGATCGCAGCCTGCAGCAGGGCGTCGCCGCCAAGCAGATGCATGTGACGGGTTTCCTTGGTACCAGGGGTCTTGGGCAGGCTGGCCGCCATGGCCGGGTATTTCTCGGCCAGATGTTCCAGCGCGGCCTCGACGGTGGAAATGTCGTCGAAATGATGCAGGCGCTCGCAGCGCGTACGGACTTCGCCGGCCGTCTGTGCGCCGCGCAGCAGCAGCGTGGCAAGGACAGCCTGTTCCGGCGGTGGCAGCGAGTGGCGCAGGCGGACCTGATGCTCGTACTTTGGCACTCTGGCGCTGGCCTGGTCGCGGCGCGTCACCAGGCGACGCTCCATGAGGCTGTCGATGGCGCGCTGCACCTCGGCCTCGCTCAGTGACATCACCGGCTCTCGTGCGGTGAGCTGGTTGCAGCCACTGAGCAGCGCATTGAGCGAAAGCGGATAGGCGTCGGGGGTCACGAAGGCCTTTTCGATCAGGACTCCGAGGACGCGGATCTCGATCGGGTCAAGATCGAAGCCTGCTTCGGTTGCGGTCGGCGAGTTGTCCATGCGTGCTCCGTATAAGGCGGGAGGGGCGATCATAAAGGACGGGGGCGAGACGTGCTCGCCTGTCGTGTGAGCAAGCCGGCGCAGATGGTCCGCAAGGCAGGGCGCATGGCGGGGGCAGGCTGCACCCGGCTATCATGCGGAATCTCCCCGCATGCGTGCTGCCGACTTGCGCCCCATTCTGCCGAAATCTGCCGCTCTGCTCCCGTTCGGGGTTCTGCTTGCCGGGCTTGTCCTGATGGTAAGCGAGCCTGCGGTGCTGGTGTCACTGCGCCATGCCGTGTTCGACCACTTTCAGCGCCTGCAGCCGGCGGTGGCGCCGGCAGAGCCCGTGCAGGTGATCGACATCGACGATGAAAGCCTTGCGCGGATCGGGCAATGGCCATGGTCGCGCACCGTGCTCGCCAGGCTCACCCAGCGCCTGAGCGAAGCCGGTGCAAGCGTGGTCGGCTTCGACGTGCTGTTTGCCGAGCCCGACCGCACGGCTTTGAGCGGTGACGACGGCCAGCTGCCCGCGCCGCGCACGACCGCATCCGACCAGGTTTTTGCCCACAGTCTCGGCAGTGTACCGAGCGTGCTCGGATTCGCACTCGGGCCGCGCGGTGCGAGCGCGCCGCCCGACGGCCGGCCGTCGGTTTTTGCGGGTGGCCGGCCCGGGGTGTTCAACGGGCTTCACCGATTTGCCGGGGGGCTGTTCCCGCTGCCGGAACTCAGCCTGGGCGCCGGGCTGGGGGCGATCAACTTCGTTCCCGATGCCGATGGTGTGGTCCGACGCTTGCCGCTGGTGCTTGCCCTCGGCGATCGCCAGGTCCCGTCACTTGTGAGCGAGATGCTGCGTCTGGCGCAGGGCGCGTCGGGCTTTGTGCTGCGCGAGGATGCGCTCGCGGGGCGACTGCTGCACATCGGGCTGTTGGAGATCCCGGTGTCCGAGGCCGGGGAGCTCTGGATTCATTACGGCCAGTTGCGTCCCGACCGATATCTGCCTGCATGGAAGGTTCTCAATGGCGAAGTCGATCTGGCGGGACTGCGCGGGCGCCCTGTGCTGATCGGGGCCTCGGCGCAGGCCTTGATGGATCTTCGCTTCAGCCCCCTGGGCGAGGTTGTGCCGGGCGTCGAAGTCCACGCCCAGTCGCTTGAGCAGGTGATGGCAGGGCACTGGCTGCAGCGCCCCGCGAATGCGATGGCGATCGAAGTTCTGGCCCTTTGCCTGGTGGGCGGGCTGGTCGGTGGGCTCGCCCTCCGGGCGCGTGCGCTGATGTCCGCGACAATTGCCGCGCTGCTGTTGCTTGCGCTTGCGTGGGGCGGTTGGCATGCGTATGCGGCACACGGTCTTCTGCTCGATCCTGCGGTGCCGGGCTTGCTGATCGCGCTGATCTTCGTCAGCACCAGCGTCGCGCGTCACATTGCCACCGAGCGGCGTCAGCGCTGGGTGCGGCAGGCCTTCGAGCGCTATGTGTCGCCCAACCTTGTCGACTATCTGGTTTCGCACCCCGAAGAGCTCGAGCTCGGCGGTGTGCGACGGGTCTGCAGCTTCGTGTTCACCGACCTCGCCGATTACACCACGCTGGTGGAGAGCCATGATCCGGCGCAGGTCGTGAGTCTGATCAATGCCTATCTCGATGGCCTGATTCGCATTGCGTTCGCGCATCAGGGCACACTCGACCGCATTGTGGGCGATGCGGTCGTGGTGATGTTTTCGGCACCGCTGGTGCAGGCCGATCATGCCAAACGCGCACTCGCGTGCGCCGGCGAAATGCATGCCTTCGCCAGCGCTTTTGCGCGCGCGCGCGGTGCGGAAGGACTGGTATGGGGACAGACGCGAATCGGGGTGCATACCGGTGAAGTGATCGTGGGCAACTTCGGCGGTGCCACCATCTTCGATTACTCGGCGCTGGGGGACCCGGTCAATACGGCCTCTCGCCTCGAGGGGGCAAACAAGTACCTCGGCACCCTGGTCTGCGTTTCGCAGGCGACGCTCGATGAATGCCCGGAGGCGCTTGCCCGGCCTGCGGCAAGGCTGGTGCTCAAGGGGCGCTCCGGCGTGATCGCGGTGAGCGAACCCCTGTTCGCGGCATCGTCGGCCGATGGTGCGCGCGATACCGAGTACGAGGCCGCCTATGCCTTGCTCGCGCTTGGCGCCGACAGCGCACTGGCCGCATTCGAGTGTCTTGCCCTGCAACGCCCGGCCGACCCGCTGGTTGCGCTTCACCTCGGGCGGCTGCGCAAAGGCGAGCGCGGTGACCTGATCGTGCTGACGGAAAAGTGAGGGGCGTGGTGTGGACGGGAGCGCCCGCGTGCCCGCAGGGGGGCGACTGCGTTGCTTTCGCCTTGCGAGGCGTTCAGCGGATGGTCAGTTCGACCCTGCGGTTTCTCGGCTCACTGACGCCGTCGGCGGTCGGCAGAAGCGGATTGCGCTCGCCATGGGAGGCGACTTCGACCGAGACTGCCGCCGTGATTTCCCGGGTCAGCATGTCGCGCACAGCGTGTGCCCGCGTCAGCCCGAGGGCCTCGTTGGCGGCGTCATCGCCGGCGCGGTCGGTGTGACCGACGATGGAGACGTCGGGCGCCGGTCGGGTACTCATGATCTTGCGGATGTCGTTGATCTTCGCCTGCGACTCTGGCGTCAAGGCAACGCCGACTCCGTCGAAGTAGAGCACGAAGGTTTGCGGCGGCAGAGGCTGTGCGGCCATCGCCGCGCCGAAATCGGCCTGGATCTGCGCGGGATCCACGTCTATCGGGCTCGGGCCGTCTGCATTCAGGGCGAGGCCTGATCCGGCCTTGTCCAGGCTGGCGCTGCGACCTGCGTGGGTGACCACGACACTGCCGGTGCGGCCGTCTTCCTGCTCCAGCAGGACCATGTAGGCCTTGGGCGCGCAACCGGTGGCCAGCAGGACGCAGGCGAGGTTCAGGCCAATGCGGCGCAACCGCAGTGCGCTCAGCTTACGGATAGTGAATTCTGCGTTCGTCATTCGCCGGCCTTGACCACAAAACGGGTTCCGCGCACGCCGATCGTGGCGGAGGGGGTTTCGATGCTCACCGCCTCAGGCTTGAGTTTCGCAATCACCCCGGAAATGAAATGCAGCGTGCCGTGCAGGAGGCGCGTGGCAAGACGCAGCTCTTCTCGGGCAGGCTCGAAAAGATACGCGTCGATGCTGAGTTCGCTGTTGGGGCCAAGGGACAGCATGGTGTTGTCCTTGAGCGTGAGGCCGACGCTGCCGTCCGCTGCCGTGCGAAGGAGATCGCCGACCCTCACCGGGGTGCCGACTGCAGCCGCAGCGGGTTGTCCCGCGCTCATCAGGGCCACGGCGCCGGAGCTCGTTTTGACGTAGCCGACAACAGGGCTTTCGTCCGCCTGCACGTTGAGGCTGAACAGGCAAAGCAGCGTGAGAAGGATATGGCCGAACGTTTTCAATGTGGCGCTCATGGCTTCAGGGTATGTGCTGGTTTTACCGCTTATGAGTTTGCGGTGCAACATGCAGATGCCGAATTGTATGCCTTTTGTCATGAGTCGGAGGTGTCCGCATGGGCGGTTGTGTGCTGTCGTGAAATGCGTTGCTGAGCGAACGTTCATCCAGTCTTCATCCCGTGGTCACGTCTCTGTCGTCTGCGACGTTCAGCATTCGCGCTCATGGACGCGCCGCTCTCCCTCCAGCATCTTGCCCACGCCGCACGCCAGTTGCGTATTGCGGTCGTGACCGAAACCTATCCGCCCGAAGTCAATGGGGTGGCGATGACGACAGGCAGGGTGGTCGATGGCCTCCTCCGTCTCGGGCATCGCGTGCAGCTGGTCCGGCCTCGCCAGGGTGCCGGCGACCATGCGGCGAGCGGCGAGGGCTTCGAGGAGGTGTTGTCGCGAGGCTTGCCGATTCCCAGATACAACCACCTCAAGATGGGCCTCCCTGCCCGCAGCGCGTTGCTGCGCATGTGGTCCTTGCGGCGACCGGACGTGGTCCAGGTGGTCACGGAAGGACCGCTGGGGTGGTCGGCGGTCGCGGCCGCACGCAAGCTCCGGTTGCCGGTGATTACCGAGTTTCACACCAACTTTCACAGCTATAGCCGCTATTACGGCATGGGCTGGCTGAAGCAGCCGGTCGAGGCCTACCTGCGACGTTTTCACAACAAGGGAGAGCGTTGCCTGGCCCCGACTGCAGAGCTGGCCGGGCAGTTGATGAATCGTGGCATCCGTCGCGTGGATGTCGTGGCGCGCGGGGTCGACACCCGCCTTTTTTCGCCTCAGCGCCGTGATCCCGCATTGCGGGCTGCGTGGGGGGCGAGCGATACGACGCTGGTGCTGGTCGTGGTGGGGCGGGTGGCGCCCGAAAAGAACCTCGGGCTCGCCGTGCGTGCATTCGAGGCGCTGCGCGGCAGCGTGTCCGACGTGCGCCTGCTGTTCGTGGGCGACGGTCCGGCGCGCGCCGGACTGCAGTCGGGGGATGATGGTCTGGTGTTTGCGGGCATGCGGACCGGCGAGGATCTGGCGGCCCACTATGCATCGGCAGATCTGTTCCTGATGCCGAGCGTGACGGAGACCTTCGGCAACGTGACGACCGAGGCACTCGCCAGCGGCCTGCCGGTCATCGGTTTCGACTATGCCGCTGCGGCCGAGCGCGTGCAGACGGGGCATAACGGCTGGCTTGCTGCGCTGGGCGACGAGCCGGCTTTTGTGGACGCGGTGCTGCGCGTTGCTGGCGATGGCGTGCTACGGCAGCGCCTCGCGGCGAACGCACGCGCGAGCGTGAGCGATGCGGACTGGGGGGCGATCGCGCGTCAGCTGGCCGCGGTGATGGAAGAGGTGGTGGAGGCGCATGAGGCACGCATGACGCCCGATGCGAAGGTCGCTGGCCTAGCCGGTTGATCGCCGTGCGCTGAGTGCCGCCGTGTCCGCTTCCGGGGGGGCAGCCTATAATTGCGGTCTTTACTCAAATACAGGCCTGCCATGTCCATCCTCGTCTGCGGTTCGATGGCTTACGACACCATCATGGTGTTTCATGACCGTTTCAAGAACCACATCCTGCCCGAGCAGATCCACATCCTGAACGTGTCCTTCCTGGTGCCGGATCTGCGTCGCGAGTTCGGTGGCTGTGCCGGCAATATCGCTTACAACCTGCGACTGCTCGGTGACGATCCGCTGATCATGGCCACGGTTGGTGACGACGTGGCGCCCTATCGGGAGCGCCTTGAGTCGCTCGGGCTGCGACAGGATCACGTGCTCCACGTGCCGGGCACCTATACCGCGCAAGCCTTCATCACCACCGACACCGACGACAACCAGATCACGGCCTTTCATCCCGGCGCGATGATGCATTCGCACCTCAACCGGGTGCAGGATGCTGCGGACGCGACGCTGGGCATTGTGGCGCCTGACGGCCGTGACGGCATGCTGCGTCACGTCAATGGATTTGCCGAGGCGGGTGTGCCTTTCATCTTCGATCCCGGCCAGGCTTTGCCCATCCTCTCCGGCGACGAGTTGCTGCACTGTCTGAAACTGGCGCGCTATTGCACGGTCAACGATTATGAGGTCCGCCTGATGTGTGACAAGACCGGCCGCACGCTTGAGCAGCTTGCCGCCGAGGTGGATGCACTGGTGGTGACACTGGGGGCGGATGGATCGGAGATCCATGCCGGCGGCGAGTGCATCCGGATTCCGGTGGTCAAGGTGAATGACATCGTCGATCCCACCGGGTGCGGTGATGCCTATCGTGCAGGGCTGCTGTATGGCTTGTCCCAGGCTTGGGACTGGGGCCGGACCGGGCGCCTTGCAGCGGTCATGGGCGCAATCAAGATCGGTCATCGCGGGGGGCAGAACCACAGCCCGTCGCGCAACGAAATCGCCGCGGTGTACAAGGCGGCTTTTGGAGAGACTTTATGGACTTGAGCAACGGAAAGAAGCTGCGCGCCGTGTGCGGCGCATTGCTTGCGGGCTTGCTGATTACCGGCTGCGCATCGGGTCTGGGTGGCGGGACGTATTCCCGCGGCGAAGCCCGGCGCACCATGGTCGTGCAGTTCGGCGCGGTGGAGTCGGTGCGGGCAGTGCAGCTTGAGGGCACCAAGAGCCCGGTTGGCACCGTGGCAGGTGCTGCGGTGGGCGGCATTGCCGGCAGCTCGGTCGGTGGCGGCCGGGGTGCCTCGATCGCAACCGTGCTCGGTGCTGTGGCCGGCGGTCTAGCCGGTTCGGCGCTCGAGGAAGGCGTGACGCGCGAACAAGGCGTGGAAGTGACGGTGCGTCTCGATAACGGCCAGTATCTTGCCGTTGTGCAGGAAGACCAGGGCGAGAACTTCATGCCCGGTCAGCGCGTGCGCATCCTGCGTGATGGCGGGACGACCCGCGTAACCCGCTGATCTTGCCCGCGGCGGTTCAGCCGAACAGCACCAGCGCCCAGACCGCCGCGAGGTTGATCAGCGCGATGAGGACGGCGGCGCTGCCGATGTCCTTTGCCCGCTTGGCGAGCTGGTGACGCTCAAGAGACACCCGGTCCACGGTTGCCTCGATCGCCGAGTTCAGCAGCTCAACCACCAGCACCAGCAAGGTGCTGCCGATCAGCAGTGCCTTGCCGATGCCACTCGTGGGCACGAAGAATGCGGCCGGAATCAGGATGGCCGCCAGCAGGCACTCCTGGCGAAAGGCGTCTTCATGCAGGATGGCGGCGCGCAGGCCTGCGAGCGAATAGCGCAGTGCGTTCCAGATTCGGATCAGGCCCGTCTTGCCCTTGAAGGGGCTTTCGGCGTGCGGTGTGTTTTCAGGGGCGCTCATGGTCTCGCTTCGGGAAGCATCGGTGGCGACGGCAGTGTGGCACGGCGTGATGACTGCGCCGTGACTTGGTCAAGCAGGGGCGCAGAGGTCAGGGATAGAAGACATACACGCGGTAGCCCGTCGGTGCGACGGCTGTCACGTCGAAGGCCAGCCGCACCACGGCGTCGCCGCGCGGCGCAAACCCGGCTTCGATGCGGCCGCTGGCGACCCATTCAGCCGGGCTGAACACCTTGCGCACCAGTGCCGCGTCATTCGCGTCGGTAAGGGTCAGCTCAAGATGTGGCCAGGCCTGCAGGAAGTCGGCCCGGTTCTTCACCGTTGCATGCAGCACGAAGCGGCCGGGGCGGCCGGGTTCGGATTGCAGGTCGGAAGTGTCGATCGAGATCTGTGCCGCTTCGCGCGGCAGGGGCATTGTGCAGCCGAGGCGTTCGCAGGCGGTGACCAGCAGTGGTCTCAGCCCGGGGAGCGCGCGTGCCACGTCCTGTCGAAACAGGTAGATCGCCTGCACTGCGAGGATGCCCGCAAGCAGGCCGACCGCCAGCCCCCAAAGAGTTCGCCTGAGGCCGCTTGCCTGCGGCGGCTTGCCATAGGTTGCGTCGAGATGCTGGTTGTCGAGCACAGGGGCATCCGGCACGTCCGGATCGGTGTCGACTTCGTTGTCGACACGATGGCGCTCGAACTCGGTGAGCGGGACGTGCTCATTGAGGTCAGGCTGTTTGGTGAGGGGGGCGTCGGGGTGGTCCGGCATCCCGGGTTCGACACGCATGTCGGCGCTCGAGCGGCGCTCGGCACGAATCACGTCGGGAAGCGTGAAAGCGGCGGCAGGGGGCTCGATGCCCGATGCGACGCCTGCTTCCGGGGTTTGTGTCCAATCGACATTTGAGCCCGGTTTGTGCTCATCGTCGTCGTAATGACGCTCCAGCTCGGGAAAGGCCGCCATGCCCGGGCCGGATGTTGCTCGGGGCTCGTCCTCGTGCGGTGGCAGTTGCAGACTGTTGCTGTCGGGTTCGAAGAAGCTCGAGAAGTCGATCTCGTCGAGGCGCGGCTCGGTGCGCTCCGGCGGCCGGGGGGGCTGGTCCGCGCCAACGATGTCGTCAGGGATGTCAAAGTCGAGGTTGCTGAGCAAAGCCGGGTCGTGCGCGGGCGGGTCCTCGGCAGGCTGTGTGTCGGGCGCCCCGACGCCATTTCCGGTGTCGGTGTCATCGGCGGCTGCGGCATCCTGGGCTGTTTCCGACTTGCTTGTGAGTTGCTCGACGGGCTCGGGGTTCATGCTCGCAGGCGCGAACGTTTCCGGCTCGTCGGCTGTGGGGTGCTCAGCTTCTGCCGCGGGCTCATGGGGCATCGGCGCGAGCGGCGGTTCGTTTTCAGTTGCCGGCTCTGCCGCGGGCGCCGGCTGGGGCGAGGCGGGGTCTGCGATGAGCTGGTCAAGCGCGTTGAACGGATTGAAGCAGTGTCCGCATCGCACTTCGCCATGGCGCGCGCGCAGCTGCTCGGCACGCAGCCGGAAAACGGTCTGGCACGCCGGGCAGCGGGTCAGCATCATCGTCGGGCGCTTAGCGCCGGCCTTCCAGTCTGACCCAGCCATCGCTGGTGGCACCGACCTCAAGGGCGATATAGGGAGCCCAGGCGTCGATGACCTGCTCTGACTGTTGTTCGAGTACGCCCGACAGCGCAACCCGCCCGCCCGGCGCGACCCGCGCAGCGATGGCAGGGGCGAGGACACACAGGGGATTGGTCAGGATGTTGGCGACGACGATGTCGAAGGTTTCGCTCAGGGCGATGCCCGAGTGCTGCAGCCGCATGGTGACCGCATTGCGCTGCGCGTTGTCGCGTGCAGCCTCGACCGCTTTTTCGTCAATGTCTACGCCGAGAACATCCCCTGCGCCCAGCCGAACGGCAGCGATGCCGAGGATGCCTGAGCCGCAGCCATAGTCGAGTACGGACTGGCCGGGCTGGACTGCATCGCACAGCCACTCCAGGCAGAGCCGGGTCGTCGGGTGTGAGCCCGTACCGAAGGCCATGCCAGGGTCGAGTTCGATGTTGATCGCCTCGGTGTCCGGTGCGGTGTGCCAGGAAGGGACGATCCACAGGCGCTCGGTGATCCGGATCGGGTCGAACTGGCTCTGGGTCAGCTGCACCCAGTTCTGCTCTTCCACGGCTTCCGTCGTATAGGGTGGAACAGCGTCGAGTCCGACTGCCTTCGATGCTTCGGCGAGCACGGTCTCGAACGCGGCATCGCGGTCGAACAGGGCAATCACCCGGCTGTGATCCCACAAGCTGGTGGGCAGGTGTCCGGGTTCGCCGAACTGGGGCGTCTCTGCCTCAGTGCCGGCGTCCGCGTCCTCAATGGAGACCGACAGGGCGCCGGCCTCCATCAGGGCGTCGGAGAGTGCTTCTGCCTTGTTGGCATCTGCCTGCAGGGTGACCGAAGTCCACATTATTGTCGTCGTGCTCAGCTGGATTTGACTTCGCCACGGTCGGCGAGTTTGTGCTCAAGGTAATGGATGCTGGTGCCGCCTTCGACGAAGCGGGCATCGAGCATCAGTTCCTGGTGCAGCGCGATATTGGTCTTGATGCCGCCGACCGCCATCTCCGACAGGGCAATGCGCATGCGGCGAATCGCCTGCTCGCGGGTGTCGCCGTAAGAGATCAGCTTGCCGATCATCGAGTCGTAATGCGGAGGAACGGTGTAGCCGTTGTAGACATGCGAATCAACGCGGATGCCGGGGCCACCGGGGGTGTGCCAGTTCGTGATCTTGCCCGGTGAGGGGGTGAACTTGAACGGGTCTTCGGCGTTGATGCGGCATTCGATCGAGTGGCCGCGGAACTCGATGTCACGCTGACGGAACCAGAGTTTCTCGCCGGCTGCGACACGGATCTGGGCCTGAACGATATCCACGCCGGTAATCATCTCGGTGACCGGATGCTCGACCTGGACGCGGGTGTTCATCTCGATGAAGTAGAACTCGCCGTTCTCGTACAGGAACTCGAAGGTGCCGGCGCCGCGGTAGCCGATCTTGCGGCAGGCTTCGGCGCAGCGCTCACCGATCTTGGCGATCAGCTTGCGATCGATGCCCGGTGCCGGTGCCTCTTCGATCACCTTCTGGTGGCGGCGCTGCATCGAGCAGTCGCGCTCACCGAGGTAGACCGCATTGCCGTGCTGGTCGGCCATGATCTGGATTTCCACATGGCGCGGGTTCTCGAGGAACTTTTCCATGTAGACCACCGGGTTGCTGAACGCAGCCTGGGCTTCGGCACGCGTCGTCGTGACCGCGTTGAGCAGTGCCGCCTCGGTATGCACGACGCGCATGCCGCGACCGCCACCACCACCCGCAGCCTTGATGATGACCGGGTAGCCAACCGCACGGCCGATCTTGACGATTTCCTTGGGGTCTTCCGGCAGCGCGCCGTCGGACCCGGGAACGCAGGGCACGCCAGCGACCTTCATCGCATCCTTGGCCGAAACCTTGTCGCCCATCAGGCGGATGGTCTCGGGGCGCGGGCCGATGAAGACAAAGCCGGACTGCTCGACGCGTTCGGCAAAGTCAGCGTTCTCGGACAGGAAGCCATAACCGGGGTGGATGGCTTCCGAGTCGGTCACTTCCGCTGCGGAGATGATGGCCGGCACGTTGAGGTAGCTCAGGCCGGACGGTGCGGGGCCGATGCAGACCGATTCGTCCGCCAGCTTGACGTACTTGGCTTCGGTGTCGGCCTCGGAGTGCACAGCGACGGTCTTGACGCCGAGTTCGCGGCAGGCGCGCAGCACCCGCAGTGCGATCTCGCCGCGGTTCGCGATCAGGATCTTTTCGAACATGGCGTTCAGCCGATCACGAACAGGGGCTGGCCGTATTCGACCGGCTGGCCGTTCTCGACCAGCACCGCCTTGACGGTGCCGCTCACTTCACACTCGATCTCGTTCATCAGCTTCATCGCTTCGATGATGCACAGACGGTCACCTTCGTTGATGCTCTGACCGACCTCGGCCAGGGGCTTGGCGCCGGGTGCCGAAGCGCGGTAGAAGGTGCCGACCATCGGCGACTTGATCACGTGGCCATCGGGCAGGGCGTCTGCGTCCGGTTCGCTTGCAACCGCGACGGCCACAGGGGCTGCGGCTGCGGCCTGGGCGGGCGCCTGCATGTAGGCAACCTGAGGGGCAGCTGCGAGGTGCTTGGCGATACGCACCTTTTCCTCGCCCTCGGTGACTTCGAGTTCCGAAATGCCCGATTCCTGGACGAGGTCGATCAGTTTCTTGAGCTTGCGCAGATCCATGCTGTTCTCCGTACGTAACGACGCCGCGGCTGGCGGTCGCCGTCGTGGATGGCTAGTTGTTGTGTTCCCGCAGACGGGTGAGTGCGAATTCGAGTGCGGCGAGATAGCCGTAGGCGCCCAGACCGCAGACGACTCCGACTGCCCGGTCCGAAAAGTACGAGTGCTGGCGGAACGGTTCGCGAGCGTGGACGTTGGACAGATGAACTTCCACGTAGGGAATCTGTACCGCAGCCAGTGCGTCGCGCAGTGCGACACTGGTGTGGGTGTAAGCGGCCGGGTTGATGACGATGAAGGCGACGCCTTCGCTTGCCGCAGCCTGCACCCGATCGATCAGCTGGCCTTCGTGATTGCTCTGGAAGGATTCGAGCAATACGCTGTCCGCACGAGCGCGCGACTCCATGGCAGCATGGATGTCGGACAGTGTGGTTTTGCCGTAGATATCGGGTTCGCGACTGCCGAGCAGGTTCAGATTCGGGCCATGAAGGACCAGTATTCGAGCTTGCGGCGGCGGGGGCGATTCGGCTTGTTGGCTGCGTTTTGAGCGCGTCATGGCGGCAAGTTTGCCGTAATTGACGACAACTTGTCCAGTACGGTCTGCTCTGGGTCAGGACTTGTCGTCGATCAGCGGACGAATTTTGCGCTCGAGTTCGTCCTGATTCAAGGTCCCGACCTTGACATGGCGCGCGACGCCCTGGCGGTCGATGATCACCGTGAATGGCAAGCCCTGTGCTGCATTGCCGAATCCCGGGCCCAGTGCGAGCACATCTGCCGAGGCGATCAGCAGCGGGTAGGGCACATCAAATTCGGCCTTGAAGGCCTTTACCTTGTCGAGCGAGTCGATACTGAGCCCGACGAACTGCACCGGCGCATCACCGAAGCTGCGACTGGCTGCGGAGAAGTCCGGGATCTCGCGGCGGCAGGGCGGGCACCAGGTTGCCCAGAAGTTGGCCACGATGACCTTGCCCCGCCATTGCGCCAGCGGCTGCATGTGACCCTCGGTATCCGGGAGCGCCAGCGCCAGCAGTGCTTCGGTGGCGCCTGCCGATGCAGTGGATGTGGCGGAGGATCCGGCCGAGCCGCCGATCTGGCTCGTGAAGTAGCCAGCGATGCCGGCAATGCCTGCGACTGCAGCGATCAGGCCGTACTGGAGGTATCGGTTCATGAGCTCATTCCGCGGCTGCGGCGTTGTTCAGGAGGGCTTCGACCTGCGCCAGCCGGGCGCGTTCCTGATGCGGGCGGCGGCCGTTGCGCTCGGCACCGGCGCCGTAAATGGACAGCCTGACCGGGACATCGTCCCAGTCGAGACTGAGGACGACTTCGGGCGCGCCGGGCGCGGGGCGCCTCGGTTCCCGGTGCTCGTAAGCGAGGTCCTGGTTGAGGAAGAAGATCTCCACTTCCTTCGCGCTCTCGGGGTAGAGCTCGATCTCCAGTTCGGAGTAGCGGCCCGCAGTGCCGTCGAGGGCGCCACCGGTCAGGTAGGGGCGGAAATCGGCCAGCAACTGCATGATTTCCACCGCTGCCGAGCGCATGGCTTCGAGTCGCTCGGCCTGCTCGTCGTCCTGGTACAGCGCCTGCCAGACTCGCAGTTCGGCTTCGATCTCGGCGTTGTTCGGCAGTGACTCGGAGACGCTTGCGCCGAGTTGCTTGGCGGCCTTGCGCTTGGCGAAGCCGTAGTCGCTGATCCCGTCCTCGGCCATCATGCGGGCGGCCAGTGCGGCGATTTCTCGGCGCAGGGTGCCGATTTTCGGGAAGTTGGCGTTTGCTGGCATGGATGCTGTGGGCTCGGTGCCATCGGGTAGAATGCGGCCCATTCTACACGGGCGGGTTTCATTCGTTTCGCGCTCTTCCGGAGTCTTCATGCATATCCATATTCTCGGCATCTGCGGCACCTTCATGGGTGGGGTGGCGCTGCTTGCCCGTGCCGCCGGTCATCGGGTCACCGGTTGCGATGCCAACGTCTATCCGCCGATGAGCACTCAGCTCGAAGAGCAGGGCATTGAACTCACCGAGGGCTTTGCTCCGGCGCAACTCGCGCTCGAACCTGACGTGTTCGTGGTCGGTAACGCCATTTCGCGCGGCAATCCGCTGCTTGAGGCGATTCTCGATCGTGGCCTGCCCTATGTGTCGGGGCCGCAGTGGCTGGCAGAGCATGTGCTCGCGGGGCGCTGGGTGCTCGGTGTGGCGGGTACGCATGGGAAGACGACCACGACCTCGCTGCTAGCATGGATCCTCGAGGATGCCGGGCTCAACCCCGGCTTTCTGGTCGGCGGCGTGCCGCAGAACTTCGGGCTGTCCGCGCGGCTGACCGAATCGCCCTTCTTCGTGATCGAGGCCGACGAATACGACACCGCTTTCTGCGACAAGCGTTCCAAGTTTGTGCACTACCGCCCGCGGACCGTGATCCTCAACAACCTCGAATTCGATCACGCCGACATCTTCGCCGATCTGCCTGCGATCGAAACGCAGTTTCATCACTTGGTCCGCACGCTGCCGGCAAGCGGCCGGATCATTGCCAATGGCGCTGAGGCGGCACTGCACAGGGTGATCGAACGCGGTTGCTGGTCGGAGCTCGAATGGTTCAATACCGCAGAGGGCTGGTCTGCGGGTGTCGGCGCGTCCGACGCCGAGGCAGTGTTCTCGCTGGCAGGGCGTGAGCTCGGGCGGGTTGAACTGCCTCTGGCGGGCAGTCACAACCGCGACAACGCCCTCGCAGCCATTGCCGCAGCCCGTCATGTCGGGGTGACGCCGGCGCAGTCAATCGCCAGTCTGGCGAAGTTTGCGGGCATCAAGCGCCGGCTGGAGGTTCGGGGTGTGGTGGAAGGTGTCACCGTGTATGACGACTTTGCACATCATCCGACGGCGATCGCGCTGACCGTCGAAGGTCTGCGGCGGCGTCACCCCGAAGGGCGCATTCTCGCCGTCCTCGAGCCGCGCTCGAACACGATGAAGCTGGGGGTGATGAAGGATCAGTTGCCGCGCAGCCTGGCGCATGCAGACCGTGTGTTCTGCTATACCCGTGGCCTGGGCTGGGATGCCGCCGGCGCCCTGGCGCCGCTGGGAGCGGTGGCGGCCTGTCATGACGATCTGGATGCACTGGTGGCCGAGGTGGTGCGTGCAGCACAGCCCGGTGACCACGTGCTGGTCATGAGCAACGGCGGATTTGGTGGCGTGCACCAGAAGCTGCTCACAGCGCTTGCGCGCGCCTGAGGTGCGTCGGCGGCTGGACGACTCCCGCGGAGGCGTCCAGCGCGCGGCGGCTGTTTACTGTTTCGACTTGCTGCCGGCGGGCGCGTCAAGGCGACGTGCCTCGTCGTCGCTGATGTAGTCGAATACCCGCACGACCTTGCGCACGCCCTGACTGGTGCTCGCGATGGCGCTGGCTGCATCGGCCTCGGCACGCGTCACCAGTCCCATCAGGAACACGACGTTGGCCTCGGTGACGACCTTGACGTGGTTGGCGGAGAAACGCTGGCCATCCACGAAACGGGCTTTGACGTTGGAGGTGATCAGGCTGTCGTTGGCTCGAGCGCTCATCGACGAAGCCGGGCCGATCGCCAGTTCGTTGATGATGCCGCGCACGTTCTCCACGCCGGCGATGATGCGCTCGGCTTCCGCACGTACGGTTTCGTTCTGCACCTCACCGGTGAGCAGTACGTTGCGGTTGTAGGACGTGACATTGATGTGGTTGATGGTGCCGAACTGCTCGCGCAGGCGGCTGGCAGCCTTCCACTCGATGCCTTCGTCTTCTACGTAGACACCGGAGCTGCGACGGTCGGCGATCATCATGGCGCCGGCGCCGACGCCGGTGGCCACGACCGGGAAGCAGCCTTGCAGCAAGGGCAGGGTGCCTGCGGCGCAAAGGCCGAGAAGCAGTTTGCGGCGGGTACGGGATGGGGTCATCAGTCTTCCACTCCTAATAGCAGACAATCGATGCCGTCGCACAGGCAGTGCAGGACGAGCAGGTGGACTTCCTGGATGCGCGCGGTGCGATCGGCCGGCACGCACAGATGAATGTCGTCGTCGCCGAGCAGGTCGGCAATCGAGCCGCCGCCCTTGCCTGTCAGCGCGATGACGCGCATTTCGCGTTCGTGTGCTGCGTTGATGGCGTCGATGACGTTCGGCGAATTGCCGCTGGTCGAAATCGCCAGCAGAACGTCGCCCGGTTGTCCCAGTGCGCGAACCTGCTTGGAAAAAATCTGTACGAAGTCGTAGTCGTTGCCGATCGAGGTCAGGGTGGAACTGTCGGTGGTCAGTGCCACCGCCGCCAATGGCGGGCGCTCCATCTCGAAGCGGTTGACCAGTTCGGCTGCGAAGTGCTGGGCGTCGGCTGCCGATCCGCCGTTGCCGCAGGCGAGGATCTTGCCGTTATTGATCAGGCAGCCGGTCATGGCCTCCACGGCCTGCGCAATGGGTGCAGCCATCCACTCGATCGAGGCGAGCTTGGTCTGCGCGCTGTCCTCGAAGTGGCGGGAAATTCTGTCAATCAGGTCCATGTCTCGATCGGGGTCATGCCTTGGGGGTTGAAGTCTAGCACGCACTTTCGGGTGCCGACTGCTGCCAAGCATGGCGGCAAGCGCGCCTTTGCGCACGCGGTTTTACATGGGCTTACTGGAGGTTGCGATCAGTCTGCGTCGAACGCCGCCCTGATCCAGTCGAGGTGGTTTGCGTCAGGGGCGTCGAACAGGATGGCATCGAAGCGGCACGGGCGCTTGGCGTGGCTGCGGCCGTCGCCGCTCAGCCACCAGCGTGCGGCATGTACGACACGCCTTTGCTTTTCCGCGGTGATGCTCGCTGCAGCACCGCCGAAGCGTGAATTGCCGCGCAGGCGTACTTCGACGAAGACAAGGGTGCCGCGCTCGAGCCCGATCAGGTCGACCTCGCCGCCGCGGCAGCGCACGTTGCGCGCGAGGATCTGCAGGCCGTTGCGTTCGAGGTGTGCTGCTGCGAGATCTTCGGCAATTTGCCCGCGCGCTTGCGCCGGAGTCGCCCGCGCGCCGACAATCGATGTCCTGCCCCCTTCTGCTGACTTCTTCATGACCGACTCTTCTGCAAGGCTCCTGTCCAGGACGCCGTCATTATATGTAGTGGCGACGCCGCTGGGAAATCTGGGTGACATATCCGCGCGGGCTCAGGGCATCCTGGCTGCGGTCGATGTCATTGCGGCCGAGGACACCCGCCATAGCCAGCGCTTGATGGAGGCGTGCGGCGTCCGTACCCGGATGGTCGCCCTGCATCAGCACAACGAGCAACGCGCGGCCGGGCAACTGGTGGAGTGGCTGGCGGCCGGGCAGCATGTGGCGCTCATCACCGATGCGGGCACGCCTGCGGTGTCGGACCCGGGGGCAAAGGCAGTGGCCCGGGTGCGGGAGGCGGGGTATCCGGTGGTGCCGGTTCCCGGTGCCTGTGCCGCGATCGCGGCGCTGTCGGTGTCCGGATTTGCGGAGGGTGGTTTTCGCTTCGTCGGTTTCCTGTCACCCAAGTCCGGTGCCCGTCGTGCATCGCTGGCGGCGCTGGTGGAGGATCGCGACGCCCTGGTGTTCTACGAGGCGCCCCATCGGGTGCTTGAGTGCGTCACCGACATGGCCGCAGTGTTCGGGCCTGCACGCGAGATTCTGGTGGCGCGTGAAATGACGAAGCTGCACGAGGAGATCGTGCGCATGCCGTTGGGCGAGGCCGTCGCCTGGTTCGAGGCGGACAGCAACCGTGTGCGCGGCGAGTTCGTGCTGGTGGTCGATGGCGCGCCTGAGCAGGAAGGCCTGGGGGCGGAGACCGAGCGCGTGCTCGACCTGCTGCTTGGCGAATTGCCGGTCAAGACGGCGGCGCGGATCGCGGCCGAGATCACCGGGGCGCCCAAGAATGCGCTTTATGCGCGGGCGCTGGCACTCAAGGACGCCGACTGAGGCTCTGCCCGCTTATAATCCTCACAAACGATCACAGAGCGAAGCGATGCACACGATTACCCTGACCCGCCCGGATGACTGGCATCTGCATGTCCGCGACGGCGATGCGCTTGCCACCGTTGTGCCCCACACTGCGCAACGCTTCGGCCGCGCCCTGATCATGCCGAACCTGCGTCCTCCGGTCACCACGACGGAACAGGCGCTGGCCTATCGCGATCGCATCCTCGCGGCCGTGCCGCAGGGCGTGCGTTTCGAGCCCCTGATGAGCCTGTATCTCACGGACAACATGCCGCCTGACGAGATCGACAGGGCCAAGGCCAGTGGTGCGATCGTGGCAGCGAAGCTCTATCCAGCGGGGGCGACCACCAATTCCGATGCAGGTGTGACCTCGGTCGACAAGATCTATCCGGTGCTCGAGCGCATGGAAGCGTGCGGCATGGTGCTGTGCGTGCATGGCGAGGTGACCGCTGGCGATGTCGACGTCTTCGATCGCGAACGTGTTTTCATCGAGCGAGTCCTGTCACCGGTGGTGCGGCGTTTCCCCGGACTGAAGGTGGTGTTCGAGCACATCACGACAGCCGAGGCCGCGCAGTTCGTGCGTGCGGCCGGGTCGCACGTTGGCGCGACGGTGACCGCACATCACCTGTTGCTAAACCGGAACGCCATCTTTGCCGGCGGCATCCGCCCGCATCACTACTGCCTTCCGGTGCTAAAGCGCGAAACGCATCGTCAGGCGCTCGTCGAGGCGGTGGCTTCGGGCAATCCGCGCTTCTTTCTCGGCACCGACTCCGCACCCCATGCGCGCAGTGCCAAGGAGTCTGCATGTGGGTGCGCTGGCTGTTACACCGCCCATGCGGGCATCGAACTGTACGCGGAAGTCTTTGAGGCTGCCGGAGCGCTCGACCGGCTTGAGGCCTTCGCGAGTCTGAACGGGCCTGCGTTCTACGGCCTCAAGCCGAACCCCGAGCGCATCACCCTGCAGCGCGAGACCTGGCAGGTGCCCGATTCCTACGGCTATCTCGGTGCGGATCCGCTGGTTCCGCTGCGCGCGGGTGAGTCCGTGGCGTGGAAGCTGGTGCCCTGAGGAGGTCTGGCCTGATGTCCTTCCCACGTCTGCGCTGCATTGCCCTGCTTGCCTTGGCTCCGTTGCTGGCGGCTTGCGAGAACAGTGCCGTTGCCTATTCGATCGAAGGCAAGGAGCACGCGCTGACCCTGTTGCGCGAGCAGCCCTATTTCTGGAGTGACGAGGTCACGCAGTACATCGTTGCGGCGCGTCTGCCGCAATGCCAGAAGAAGGTGCGCATTCATCCCGGCCGAACGGCGATGACCGATATCGAAGTCTTCGACGCGGGTTACCAGATGTGGGCGCTGCATCAGGGCGCCCGCTGGTATCTGGCCAGTACGGAAACATGTCAGGTGCAGGATTGGGACAACGCCGGCGATGCGCCGCCGGGCGCGCTTGTGGGACGCTTCCGCCTCAAGGATGGTGTGTCGGCATTCGAGGCCGCTCCCGCAGTCGCGCCCGCTGCGGGCGGGTGAGGCTGCTGCGGAGTTGCGGCTTTCGTGGTGATTTGTCTGCCGCTGGCCCGTGCGCCGGACCTGCTGCACAGCTTGTTTTGCCGATGGCACGCCCGGGGCGGGGTGTTCACGTATAATCCGCCCGGGAAGTTCGCCAGGCAGTCGCTGTGCACCTCAGGGTGCGTGGAGGAAAGTCCGGGCCCCGCAGAGCAGGATGCCGGCTAACGGCCGGGCGTCGTGAGGCGACGGAAAGTGCAACAGAGAGCAGACCGCCGATGGCTTTCGCAAGAAAGATCAGGTAAGGGTGAAAGGGTGGGGTAAGAGCCCACCGCAGGACTGGCAACAGGACTGGCACGGTAAACCCCATCCGGGGCAAGGCCAAATAGGGGAGTAATGGCGTGGCTCGCGTCGCTCCCGGGTAGGCTGCTAGAGCTTCACGGTAACGTGTCGCCCAGAGGAATGACTGCCCGATGGTCCGGTTTGCGCTGGATCGTTCGACAGAACCCGGCTTATCGGCGAACTTCCCAATTTCTTTTCATTCCGAATTCAGCGGCTGCTGAACATCAGCGCCGAAGTGGCGACATGCCGTCATCCGGCAGTCATTTGTCGCCCGCGTCCTGCGGGATTTCCCACTTCGCCCCACCCCGGTCAGACCCACTTTCGCTGTTCATGCGCTTCTGCATGAAGCTGCGCTATTTGCCTTGATTTAACAGGGATTATTCGAGCTTGCCCTCTTTGACTTAAGTCATTGTGTAGCAAAGAGTTTCCCCCTCCCGTCAGCTTGACCGGGTTGTGCCTTTACTCTACAGTGGGGATAAGTGGAGAAAAGTGGGGTGGAGTGTCATTTTGATGCTTCGCCCGAACCGTTCAGGGGGCGCGATGTTTCAGGGAGCCGCAGCGCTGAGTCTCGATGCGAAGGGTCGCCTTGCGATTCCCTCGCGGCATCGTGACGCGCTTGCTGTTGAGAATGGGCAGGTGGTCATCACCGCCCATCCTCACGGCTGCCTGATCGTTTACCCGGTTCCTGCGTGGGAGCCGATCCGTGACAAGGTCTTGAGTGCGCCCAGCCTCGACCCGGTCTCGGCCCAGCTGAAGCGACTCCTCGTCGGCTTTGCTCAGGATGAGGCGCTCGACAGCGCCGGGCGCGTGCTGATTGCGCCTTCCCTGCGGCAGTTCGCCCGTCTCGAAAAACAGGTCTGGCTGGTGGGTCAGGGCAGCCACTTCGAGCTCTGGTCCGATGCTGGCTGGCAGAAACAGCAGGAAGCCATGATGGCGCTGGCAGGCACCGGGTTGCCGCCTGGTTTTGAGAGTCTGGCGTTATGAGCGAACAAGCGCTGCACATCACCGTTTTGCTGAAGGAAGGCGTCGATGCACTGGCGGTCAAGTCTGACGGCGTCTACGTGGACTGCACCTTCGGGCGTGGTGGGCACAGTCGCGAGATCCTTGCGCGGCTTGGCCCGGCCGGACGTCTGATCGCCTTCGATCGTGACCTCGTTGCCATTGCGGCCGGACGGGAGATGAATGACGACCGCCTGACGCTGGTCCATGCCCCGTTCAGCGACCTCGATATCGAGCTCGAGCAACTCGGCGTGGGGCTGGTGGATGGCGTGCTGATGGATCTCGGGGTGTCGTCTCCACAGCTCGATGACGGCGCACGAGGGATGAGCTTTCGCTTTGATGCGCCGCTCGACATGCGCATGGACACAAGTCGCGGACAGACCGTAGCAGACTGGCTGGCGGATGCTTCCGTCGCCCAAATCACGGAGGTACTCAGAGATTATGGAGAAGAACGGTTTGCTTATGCGATTGCAAAGGCGATTGCAGCTGCTCGGGCAGGGGGGGCTGTCGAAACCACTGGACAACTTGCCGCGATCGTGGAAAAAACGGTCCGCACGCGCGAGCCGGGGAAGCACCCAGCGACGCGCAGTTTCCAGGCTCTACGGATTTTCATCAATCAGGAGCTTGAGGAGCTGACGCAGGTGCTGCCCGCCTGTGTTCGTCGTCTGCGCACTGGCGGCCGGCTGGCCGTGATCAGTTTTCATTCTCTCGAGGACCGCATCGTCAAGCGCTTCATGCGTGACGGCTCGCGTCCGCCCCAGTTGCCGTCGCGCCTACCGGTGCGTGCGGCCGACATGCCGAAGCCGCCGCTGGTGCTGGTCGGCAAGGCGGTGCATCCGGGGGATGCAGAGGTTGCACTCAACCCGCGCTCCCGCAGCGCGGTGATGCGCGTGGCCGAACGCACGGAGGCAGCAGCATGATCCGCCTCGATGCACTCCTCGTTGCGCTCGTGGTGGCCAGTGCGCTCGGCGTCGTTGCCGCACAGCACCAGGCCAGAAAGCTGTTCTCCGCGCTTGAGCGCGAGCAGACTCGCGCGCACGGACTTGAGGTCGAGTGGGGGCAACTGCAGCTCGAGCAAAGCACTTGGGCGGCGCATGGACGTGTCGAGAAGCTCGCCCGTGAGCGCCTTGGTCTGCGGCCGCCCGTGCAGGGACAGGTCGTCGTGCTGGAGGCGCAATGATGCAGAAACAGCGCACTGTGACCTTCAACCACAATCCCTTGCTCAAGCGCGAGTTGCCCGTGTGGCGCTCACGTTTTGTGCTGATGGTGCTGCTCGGCTCCATGCTGGTGCTGATCGGGCGGGCGCTGTTCCTGCAGGGCATCAACAACGAATTTCTCCAGGCCAAGGGCGAGATGCGTTACGCCCGTGTGCTCGAAGTGCCCGCAACGCGGGGGCGGATCACCGATCGCAATGGCGACATGTTCGCCGTGAGCACGCCGGTGCGTTCCGTGTGGGCAATTCCATCCGACGTCAGTCTTGAACCAGGCGAGGCACGGCAGCTGGCAAAGCTGCTCGAGATGGATGTGCCCGAACTCAATGCCAAGCTGGCGTCGGGTCGTGACTTCGCCTACCTCAAGCGCCAGCTTTCACCCGATGTGGCTGAGCGTATCGCCGAGCTCAAGCTCCCGGGTATCCATCAGCAGCGTGAATATCGCCGCTTCTACCCGGGTGGCGAGGTGACCGCGCACATGCTGGGTTTCACCAGCGTCGAGGATCGTGGGCAGGAAGGCATCGAGCTCGCGTACGAGGCTCAGCTTGCCGGTCAGCCCGGTTCGCGGCGGGTGATCAAGGATCGTCGCGGGCAGGTCGTCGAGGACGTCGAGTCCATCCGGCCGCCGCGTGATGGCGAGGACGTCGTGCTCGCGATGGATGGCAAGATCCAGTATCTCGCCTACTCCGCCTTGCGCGAAGCCATGCAGAAATTCCGCGCCAAGGCGGGCGCCGTCGTGGTCGTGGATGTGCAGACCGGCGAAGTGCTGGCGCTGGCCAATGCCCCCACCTTCAATCCGAACAATCGCGCCAACCTGACCGGGGCCCAGTTGCGGAACCGGGCGTTCACCGACACCTTTGAGCCGGGTTCGGTCATGAAGCCCTTCGTCGCCGCGCTTGCGCTCGAGAGTGGCAAGTTCAAGGCCGCGACCAAGATCGATACCAGTCCGGGCCGCATGACGATCGGCACTGCAACGATCGGCGACGCGCATCCTCATGGCGTCCTGACGGTTGCCGAGGTCATCCAGAAGTCGTCCAACGTCGGCACCGTCAAGATGGCGCTGCAGTTCAGCCCGGATGAGATGTGGCGCCTGCTGGACGGGCTCGGCTTCGGCTCGCAGCTCAGTCTCGGATTTCCGGGTGAAGCGGCGGGTCGCCTGCGTCCGGCCAAGTCATGGCGTCCGATCGAGCAGGCTACGATGTCCTATGGACACGGGATTTCGGTCAGTCTGATTCAGGTCGCGCATGCATATCTCGCTTTCGCTAGAGATGGCGATCTGCTGCCGTTGTCGCTGACCCGGGTCGACGCGGCAAAAGCGGCCCCGAAGCGTGTTTTCTCGCCGCAGGTGGCAAGAGAGGTCCGGGCCATGCTTGAGCTGGCCGCCGGGCCCGGTGGGACGGCGCCCCAGGCCCAGGTACCTGGCTATCGCGTTGCCGGCAAGACCGGCACCGCATACAAGCTTGAGGGAGGACAGTACGTCAAGAAGTACATCTCCTCGTTTGTCGGTCTTGCACCGGTTTCCCGTCCGCGGCTGGTCGTCGCGGTGATGATCGATGAGCCAACCGGCGCGCATTACGGCGGTGCGGTTGCTGCTCCGGTCTTTGCCCGTATCGTCGAAGGCTCCCTGCGCGCACTGGGTGTGGCGCCCGATGCGCCCATCACGCCACTGCAGCTTGCCCGCAAGCAAGGTGCAGAAGCCCCGACCACCGTGCGGGAGAGCATGTGAGCGAGCAGGCCCAGGCGATCCTCGAACAGCTGCGCATGCAGGGCGTCACGCCCGCGGGCATTACCGCCGATTCGCGCCGCGTTGGCGCGGGCGACGTCTTTGCGGCGTGGCCGGGCTACGCGACCGACGGCCGTCGCTTCATCGACTCCGCCGTCGCCGCGGGTGCTGCTGCTGTGCTTTACGAAGGCAGTGACGGCTTTCAATGCGCCACGGGTGCCCGCCCGCTCATCGCGGTCAATGGCCTGCGGGAACTGGCCGGACATCTGGCGCACGAGATCTACGAGCGTCCCTCGGAGAAACTCTGGCTCGCCGGCGTGACGGGCACCAATGGCAAGACCACGGTCAGCCAGTGGCTGGCGCGGGCGCTGGATGAGCTCGGTTGCCGCTGCGGCATCGTCGGCACGCTGGGCTGCGGCTTTGTCGACCAGCTGTCGGCAAGTGCCAATACCACCCCGGACGCGCTCGATCTGCATCGCCTGCTGGCCGGCTTTGTGGCGGGCGGTGCGGGTGCGGCCGCGATGGAAGTGTCCTCGATCGGGCTCGACCAGGGGCGGGTGAATGGTGCCCGCTTCGATGTTGCAATCTTCACCAACCTGTCGCGGGACCATCTCGACTATCACCGCACGATGGATGCCTATGCGGCCGCCAAGGCCCGCATGTTCGATCTGCCGGGTATTGGCGAGGTCGTGATCAACCTCGACGATGCCTTCGGCCTGATGCAGGCGCGCCGCCTGCTTGCCGAGGGGCGGCGCGTGCTGGGCTACACCCGCATCGCCTCGAATGCAGACGCAGTCCCGGGCGCCCGCGTGCTGATCGGCGACCGCCTTGAAGCCACGGCTTCCGGCCTGCGTTTCACCGTGCTCTGGGAGGGCCGCAAGTTTGATCTCCAGGTGCGCATGGTGGCCCCCTTCAACGTGTCCAACCTGCTTGCCGTCATCGGTGCCCTGATTGCCCGCGGCGTGGCGCTGGATGAAGCACTGCACGTGGCGGCCAGGCTGACGCCGCCCGAAGGCCGCATGCAACTCGTCGGTGGCGTGGGCGAGCCTTTGATCGTGATTGACTATGCGCACTCTCCGGATGCGCTGGCGAAAGTGCTCGAGGCCTTGCGCGGTACGGTGCGTACCCGCAGAGGACGGCTGATCTGCGTGTTTGGCTGTGGCGGTGACCGCGACCCCGGCAAGCGGCCGATGATGGGAGAGGTGGTGCGCGAGCTTGCCGACCGTGTCGTGGTAACGAGTGACAACCCGCGCAGCGAAGATCCGCAGCAGATCATCGACGCGATCATGGAGGGCGCAGGTCCCGGTGCGGAGAGCATCGTTGACCGCGCGCTGGCGATCCGGACCGCGGTTGCGGACGCGGGCGCTGACGATGTGATCCTTCTTGCTGGAAAGGGGCATGAGCCCTATCAGGAAGTGCATGGCACGCGCCTGCCCTTCCTCGATCTTGAACATGCCCGTGCGGCCTTGCGTGAATGGAACGAGGGGAGCAACACATGATGACGCTGCTGGACGCGGTGCGCGCCCTTGCTACCCGGGATGCCCGGGTCATCGGTGCCGCGCGCTTCGAGTCGGTTGGAACGGATACCCGTAATCTGCAGGCCGGGCAGCTCTTCGTTGCCCTGCGTGGCGACCGCTTCGACGGGCACGATTTCATCGATGTCGCCGCTGCCGCCGGGGCCGCCGCTGCACTGGTGGATTCGCGCTGGGCGGAAATGCACCCGGGCGCGCCCTTGCCACTGGTGATCGTGGACGACACACGGCTTGCACTCGGCACGCTTGCTGCCGCCTGGCGTGCCGGTTTCGACCTGCCCCTGATCGGTGTGACCGGCAGCAATGGCAAGACCACGGTAAAGGAAATGTGCGCAGCCATCATGCGCGCGGACGCAGCCCTGAACGGCGCGGGTGGCGATGCCGTGCTGGCGACGCGGGGCAATCTGAACAACGACATCGGCCTGCCGCTGACGCTGCTTGAACTGCGTGACCACCATCGTGCGGCCGTGATCGAGATGGGGATGAACCGTCCGGGCGAGATTGCCTACCTGACCGGCCTCGCACGACCGACCGTGGCGGTGGTGAACAACGCGCAGCGGGCACACCTGCAGGGCATGGGCTCGCTGACCGAAGTGGCGCGCGAGAAAGGCAGCATCTACCAGGGCCTCAGGTCCGATGGCGTGGCGATCATCAACGCCGACGATGCGCATGTGGACTACTGGCGGGAGCTCAACGCCGGTCACAGGATTGTGACATTCGGTATCGACGAGGCGGCGGACGTGCGCGGCCGGTGTACCCTCCACGGCCTCGGATCGCAGCTCGAACTCGACACTCAGCAGGGGCGGGTCGGGATCGCGCTGCAGGTGCCGGGTCTTCACAACGCACGCAATGCCGTTGCGGCGGGGGCAGCCTGCCTGGCAGCCGGTGCAGCACTGGAGGCGGTGGTCGAAGGGCTGACCGAATTTGCCGGGACCAAGGGACGTCTGCAGCGTCGCTCCGGGCCGCACGGTTCGGTCATTCTGGATGACAGCTACAACGCCAACCCCGATTCCGTGCGCGCGGGAATCGACGTTCTGGCGCTGACGCCCGGGCATACGTTTCTGGTGCTCGGCGACATGGGCGAGATCGGCGAGACCAGCGCTCAGGTGCATGACGAAATCGGCGGCTATGCCAAGAGCAAGGGTGTCGACGGGCTTTACGCACTGGGCGATGTAAGCGCGGTGGCCGCGCGCAACTTCGGCGAAGGTGGTGCCCATTTCGGCAGCGTCGAGGCCCTGGTCGAAGCGCTTGCCGGGCAACTCGATGCCGATTCGGTGGTGCTGGTGAAGGGCTCGCGCTTCATGCGCATGGAACGTGTGGCGGATGCGCTCGCTGCACTGCACAATACCGCCCCTCGCACGGAAACAGGTTCCTAATATGCTGCACGAACTCGCGCTCTGGCTCAGTCAGGATATCCGCGGCTTCAATGTCTTCGGCTACATCACGCTGCGCACGGTGCTGGCCGCGCTGACTGCGCTCGCGCTTTCCCTGATGGCAGGGCCGGGCGTGATCCGCTGGCTGGCCGCGAAGAAGATCGGACAGGCGGTGCGCGACGATGGTCCGAAGTCACACCTGACCAAGACCGGTACGCCGACAATGGGCGGCGCCCTCATCCTGCTGTCGATTGCGGTCACCGTCTTCCTGTGGGGCGATCTCAGCAATGGCTACATCTGGGTGACGCTGTTCGTCACGCTCGGCTTCGGTGCCGTGGGCTGGGTGGATGACTGGCGCAAGGTGGTGCACCGTGACCCCAAGGGGCTGGCCAGCCGCTGGAAGTATCTGTGGACCTCGCTGATTGCGCTGGCTGCGGCGATCTTCCTAGGTGTGACCGCGAGCACGCCAGCCGAAACCGAACTGATCGTGCCCTTCTTCAAGGCCGTGACGTATCCGCTGGGCGTCTTCGGCTTCATCGCGCTGACCTATTTCGTCATCAACGGCACCAGCCACGCGGTCAACCTGACTGACGGTCTCGACGGCCTCGCGATCATGCCAACGGTGATGGTGGCCGGCGCACTCGCGATCTTTGCCTATGTTGCCGGGCATGTCGGCTTCTCGAAGTATCTCGGTGTGCCCTATGTCGCCGGTGCAGGCGAGCTCGCGGTGTTCTGCGGCGCGATCTGCGGTGCCGGGCTCGGCTTCCTGTGGTTCAACGCCTATCCGGCCGAAGTGTTCATGGGCGACGTCGGTGCGCTGGCGCTGGGCGCCGCGCTCGGGACCATCGCCGTCATCGTGCGTCAGGAAATCGTGCTCTTCATCATGGGCGGGCTGTTCGTTGCTGAAACCCTGTCGGTGATGGTGCAGGTGCTGTACTTCAAGATCAGCGGTGGCAAGCGGATCTTCCGCATGGCGCCGCTGCATCACCACTACGAGCTCGGTGGATGGAAGGAAACGCAGGTGGTGGTCCGCTTCTGGATCATCACCATCATGCTGGTGCTGTTTGGTTTGTCGACACTGAAACTGAGATGAGCACGTTCGCAGGTAAACACGTTCTGGTACTCGGGCTGGGTGAATCCGGTCTCGCGATGGCACGCTGGTGCGGGCGCCAGGGTGCGCGTCTGCGCGTGGCCGACAGTCGCGAGCGGCCGCCGGGTCTCGATACCCTGCAGCAGGACGTGCCGCTGTCCGAGATCATCACAGGTGTTTTCGGAAATGAAGTGCTCGACGGTGTCGATCTGCTTGCGATCAGTCCCGGCCTAGACCCCCGCACGGGCGTGATTGCCGAAGCTACGCGCCGCGGCCTGCCGGTCACCGGCGAGATGAGCCTGCTTGCTGCGGCATTGCGCGACCTCGGTGTGAGGGACGAGACCCGCATCATCGCCATCACCGGGACCAACGGCAAGACCACCACAACCGCGCTGACCGCGGCACTGGCCGCAGCGTCGGGCATGGATGCCGTCGCGGCGGGCAATATCAGCCCGGCCGCCCTCGACGTGCTCATGGACCGTCTCGACAGCGGCGAGGATCTGCCCGCGTGCTGGGTGCTCGAACTGTCGAGCTTCCAGATCGAGACCATGGAAGGGCTCGATCCGGATGCAGCGACCGTGCTCAACGTGACCGACGACCACCTCGACCGCTACGCCGATCTCGAAGCCTACGCCGCGACCAAGGCGAAGATCTTCGAGGGCAAGGGTGCGCAGGTGCTTAACCGGGACGACGAACGCGTGCTGGCGATGGCGCGACCGGGACGGAGAGTGCTCGGCTTTTCTACGTCGGCGCCGCAGTGTGCCGACGATTACGGCCTGATCAGTCAGGCCGGTGAAGACTGGCTTGAGCGTGGTGATGAGCGGCTTATTCCGCTGGCCGCGTTGCCGATCGCCGGGCGCCACAATGCCGCCAATGCGATGGCGGCCCTGGCCTTGTGCGAAGCCGGCCTTGGTCTGGACCCGCAGTCCCTGCTGCCTGCGCTGCGCGCCTTCCGCGGCCTCCCGCACAGGGTTGAACTGGTCGCCGAACGTGACGACGGCGTGCGCTTCTACGACGATTCCAAGGGCACGAACGTCGGTGCCACGGTTGCAGCGCTGGACGGTCTTGCCGGCACGGTCGTGCTGATCGCTGGCGGCGACGGCAAGGGGCAGGACTTCTCGCCGCTCGCAGAGCCGTTCTCGCGCCATGTTCGTGCTGCCGTGCTCATCGGACGTGATGCAGCACGGATCGAGGCGGGTGTTGCGGGATGCGGCGTCCCGCTCGAGCATGCCGACAGCCTCGATGCGGCTGTTGAGCGTGCTGCACAGCTGGCCCAGCCCGGCGATGTGGTGCTGCTCTCACCGGCCTGCTCCAGCCTCGACATGTTCCGCAACTATGCACACCGTGCCGACGTCTTTGTCGCCGCCGTGCGCAGGCTGCCGGGGGTCAGCGCCCGATGAAGATTGCAGCCGCGCTCGCCGGAATGTTTGCCTCCCGTACGCCGCCCACCAGCAGCGCCGGGGCACGCACGGTCGCGCGAATGATGCGCCCGTCGGCACCGGCTCGTGAGCTCGATCTGCTGCTGATCTGGTCCGCAGTCGGCCTGCTGCTGCTTGGCCTGGTGATGGTGTATTCAGCCTCGATCGCGATTGCCGAGGGCAGCCGCTTTACTGGCAACCAGTCGCATTATTTCCTGATGCGCCACGCGGTCTTCCTTGCGGTCGGCATCGGTGTCGGGCTGGTGGCGTTCCAGCTGCCGATGACACAGTGGCAGCGGCTCGCGCCCGCCCTGTTCGTGGGCGGCGTGGTGCTGCTGATCGTGGTGCTGATTCCGGGTGTCGGGCGCGAGGTCAATGGCGCGCAGCGCTGGCTGTCGCTTGGCCCGGTCAACCTGCAGCCCTCGGAGCTGATGAAGGTGTTTGCCGCGATCTATGCGGCGGACTACACGGTGCGCAAGCTCGACGCCATGGGCAGCTTCAAGCGCGGCTTCCTGCCAATGATGATGGTCATCCTGTTCGTCGGTTTCCTGCTGCTGCGCGAGCCCGACTTCGGCGCCTTCGTGGTGATCACCGCGATTGCGTTCGGTGTGCTCTTCCTCGGCGGCGTGAATATCCGCGTGTTCGCGCTGCTCGGCGTCGTGGCGCTGATCGGTTTCGTGATTCTGATCTGGACTTCACCCTATCGGCGCGAGCGCATTTTCGGCTTCATGGACCCCTGGCAGGACGCATTCGGCAAGGGCTATCAGCTGTCGCATGCGCTGATCGCCTTCGGTCGCGGCGAATGGTTCGGCGTCGGCCTCGGTGCGAGCGTCGAGAAACTCTTCTACCTGCCCGAAGCGCATACCGACTTCCTGCTCTCGGTGATTGCCGAAGAGCTCGGATTTGTCGGCGTGGTCGTGGTCGTCGGGATGTTTGCGATCCTGATTCAGCGCGCCTTCGTCATCGGTCGTGAGGCAATCAAGCTCGAGCGCTATTTCTCCGGCCTGGTGGCGCAGGGCATCGGCCTGTGGATGGGCGTCCAGTCCTTCATCAACATGGGTGTGAACACCGGCCTGCTGCCGACCAAGGGGCTGACCCTGCCGCTGATGAGCTTCGGCGGTTCGGGCGTCGTGGCCAACTGCCTGGCGCTCGCCATTCTGCTGCGGATCGACTGGGAAGTCAGGCAAATGAAACGGGGGGGCGGGTCATGAAAACCCTGTTGATGATGGCTGGCGGCACAGGCGGCCATATTTTCCCCGGCGTGGCGGTCGCCGAGGCGCTCAAGGCGAAGGGCTGGCACATCGTATGGATGGGCAATCCTGACGGTATGGAAGCGCGCATCGTGCCGACCTACGGCTACGACACCGCGTGGGTTCGCTTCGGTGCGCTGCGCGGCAAGGGGCTGATGCGCAAGCTGATGCTTCCGCTCAACCTGCTGTCGGGATTCTGGCAGGCGCTGCGCGAACTGCGCCGTGTCCGGCCCGACGTCGTGATCGGCATGGGCGGCTACATCACGTTTCCCGGCGGCATGATGGCGGTACTGCTCGGGCGGCCGCTGGTGCTGCACGAACAGAACTCGGTGGCGGGTCTTGCCAACCGGGTGCTGGCAATGGTCGCGGACAAGGTGCTGTCCGGCTTTCCGCATGCACTGAAGAAGGCCGGCTGGGTCGGCAACCCCGTGCGTACGGAAATCAGCGCGGTTGCGCCACCTGCCGAGCGATTCGCCGGGCGGGAAGGTCCGCTGCGCCTGCTGGTAGTCGGTGGCAGCCTCGGCGCTGCGGTGCTCAACGAGACGCTGCCGCAGGCCCTGGCCCGGATTCCCGCCGCAGTCCGTCCCATCGTAGTGCACCAGGCGGGCGAGAAGCAGATCGAGGCCTTGCGTGCCGCCTATGCGGGCGCAGGTGTCGAAGGTGATCTGCGTCCCTTCATTCAGGACATGGCCGGGGAATATGCGGCTGCGGACCTCGTCATCTCGCGCTCGGGGGCACTTACCGTAGCGGAACTTGCTGCGGTCGGAGCGGCGAGCCTGCTTGTGCCCTTTCCGCACGCAGTCGATGACCACCAGACCGGCAACGCCGGATTCCTCGCCGATAACGGCGCGGCCTACCTGCTGCCGCAAACCGAACTCAACGCCGAACGACTGGCCGGCATTCTCGTCAGTCTCGATCGAACGCGCCTGTTGCAGATGGCGGAACATGCCCGGGCGCTGGCCAAGCCGCGCGCCACCGAGGCAGTCGTCCGTATCTGCGAAGAACTGGCAGGCGGGGAAGAAAAATGAAGCACAAGGTAAAGAACATTCATTTCGTCGGCATTGGCGGCTCGGGCATGAGCGGCATTGCCGAAGTGCTGGTTAACCTCGGGTTCCGGGTCAGCGGCTCGGATCTGAGCGAAAGCGCAGCGACACGCCGGCTGAAGGCCGCCGGTGCGCGCGTGGTGCTCGGTCACGACGCGGCCAACGTCGAGGCGGCTGACGCCGTGGTTGTATCCACTGCAGTCAAGAACGACAACCCGGAAGTGATCGCTGCGCGTGCGCGCCACATTCCGGTCGTGCCGCGTGCCCAGATGCTTGCAGAGCTGATGCGGCTCAAGAGCGGTATCGCAATTGCCGGCACCCATGGCAAGACCACGACGACGTCGCTGGTCGCCAGCATTCTTGCAGAAGGCGGAATGGATCCGACCTTCGTCATCGGTGGCCGCCTCAATGCGGCAGGCGCCAATGCACGCCTGGGCAAGGGCGACTTTCTGGTGGCCGAGGCCGACGAGTCGGACGCGTCCTTCCTGATGCTGAGCCCGGTGATCTCGGTGGTGACCAACATCGATGCCGATCACATGGATACCTATGGCCACGACTTCGCCCGCCTGAAGCAGGCCTTCGTGGATTTCCTCCAGCGCCTGCCCTTCTACGGTGTGGCCGTGCTGTGCGAGGACGATCCGCACGTGCGGTCGATCATGCCCCTGGTGTCGAAGCAGGTGGTGCGCTACGGTCTGTCGGAGACGGCCAACATCCGTGCCGAGAATATCCGCGCAGAGAACGGGCGGATGAAGTTTGACGCGGTACGGGTCAATGGCACGACTTCGCGCCTGCCGATCGAGCTCAACCTGCCGGGTTTGCACAACGTGCTCAACGCGCTTGCCGCGATTGCGGTGGCAACCGAAGTGCAGGTGCCGGACGCCGCCATCATCAAGGCGCTTTCGGAGTTCCGCGGCGTTGGCCGCCGCTTCCAGCGCTATGGCGAAATCGCACTCGCAAACGGCGGCAGCTTCACCCTGATCGATGACTACGGCCACCATCCGGTCGAGATGGCTGCAACCATTGCAGCCGCGCGCGGCGCCTTCCCCGACCGTCGTCTGGTGCTTGCTTTCCAGCCGCACCGATTTACCCGCACCCGCGACTGTTTCGAGGATTTCGTCAAGGTGCTGTCGACGGTCGATGCGCTCCTGCTGAGCGAAGTCTATGCCGCCGGCGAAGCGCCGCTCGTGGCTGCCGACGGGCGCAGTCTGGCTCGCGCCCTGCGTGTGGCCGGAAAAGTGGAGCCGGTGTTCATCGAGGATATCGCCGACATGCCGCAGGCCATGCTCGACCTCGCCCAGGACGGCGATGTGGTCATCACCATGGGTGCCGGCAGCATCGGCGCCGTACCCGGCAAGCTTTGCAACAGCGAGGATCAGTCGTGAAGGCGCGTTTCGGAAAGGTCGCAGTGCTGTTCGGGGGCTCGTCCGCCGAGCGTGAGGTATCGCTGATGTCGGGCGCAGCCGTGCTCGCAGCGCTGCAGCACGCCGGGGTCGATGCGCACGCTTTCGATCCGGCCGAGCGCGATCTGCACATCCTCAAGGAAGAAGGCTTCGACCGTGTGTTCATCGCCCTGCATGGACGCGGTGGCGAAGACGGCACGGTGCAGGGCGCGCTCGAACTCATGGGCATCCCCTATACCGGCAGCGGCGTCATGGCTTCCGCGATCTCGATGGACAAGTGGCGGACCAAGATGGTGTGGCTGGCGGCCGGTCTGCCCACGCCGCGCTACGCCATTCTTGACGCCGATACCGACTGGGCCGCGGTGGTCGCAGACCTCGGGCTGCCGATCTTCGTCAAGCCCGCGCACGAAGGCTCGAGCATGGGCGCCACCAAGGTGGTCGAAGCCGCTCAGCTCAAGGCCGCATGGGAGTTGGCCGCACGCTACGACAGCCTGGTGATCGCAGAGGAGTTCGTGTCCGGTCAGGAGCTCACCGCTCCCTTCCTCGAGGATCGCGTTCTGCCGCTGGTGCGCATCGTCGCGCCCGATGGCAATTACGACTACCAGAACAAGTACTTTACCGACGTCACCCGCTACGACTGTCCCTGCGGCCTGCCCGAAGCCGAGGAGCAGGCGCTGCAGGCGCTGGTGATGAAGAGCGCACGTGTGCTCGGATGTCGTGGCTGGGGCCGCGCAGACCTGATCCTGACCGAGGACGGCAAGCCCTACCTGCTGGAAATGAATACCTCGCCCGGCATGACCGGGCATTCGCTGGTGCCGATGTCGGCCAGTGTTGCGGGCCTCTCCTTCGAGGCCTTGTGCCTTGAACTGCTCAAGGGAGCCCGCCTTGGCTGAAGCGCGCATGCGATCCGCTGCAGCATCTGCCCGCAAGGCCGGGCAGCGGACGAACGCGCGCGACGACCGTGGGCTGTGGAATCGTCCGGCATTGCTTGATCTGTTCTCCGACGTGCTGATGCTGTTCGCAGCCATCGGTCTGGGCTGGGCCCTGGTGACATGGTTTCTGTCGCGGCCGCTGTTTCCGCTGCGCGAACTGGTGGTGTTGACCCCGCCGGGGCAGGTGACCGAAGCGCAGCTGCAATACGTGGCACGCACGGCGATTCGCGGCAATTTCTTCACCATCGAGCTTGATTCGGTGCGCTCGGCGTTCGAGAAGCTGCCCTGGGTGCGGCGTGCCGAAGTGCGCAGGCGCTGGCCCGATGGCATCGAACTGCGCCTTGAGGAACACCAGGCGGTTGCGTACTGGACGGCGACCGAGAGCGGCGACACGCGCCTGGTCAACCGTCAGGGCGAGGTGTTTACCGCATCGAGCGATGCCCGCATGCCTGCGTTCTCCGGCCCGCAGGGATCGGCAGCAACGCTGCTGGCGCGCTACGAGACCTACTCCGGCATGCTGAAGCCGATGGGCGCATCGCTGATGGGCTTGATGTTGTCGGCGCGCGAGGCTTGGCAGCTCAAACTGGATAACGGCGTGCTCATCGTGCTCGGGCGCGAGCAGGAGCGTGTCCCCCTCGAGGCCAGGTTGAAGCGCTTCGTCGCAGCCTGGCCCGAAGTTCGGGACTCCATCGGATTACAGGTCGCCGTGGCGGATCTCCGCTACCCGGGCGGTTTTGCATTGACTCCCATTGATGCCGTGCCGGTCGGCCGGAACCAGGCAACGAAAGGCAAGAAATGAGCAAGGATTTCAAAGAACTGATCGTCGGTCTCGATATCGGCACTTCCAAGATCACCTGCATGGTGGCCGAGGTGCGCCCTGACGGACGACTCAATGTCGTCGGCCTCGGCACGCAGCCGACCAACGGCCTCAAGCGCGGTGTGGTGGTCAATATCGAAGCCACGGTCGATGCGATTTCCCGGGTGATCCAGGAAGTCGAACTGATGGCCGAGTGCAAGATCCATGATCTCTACACCGGCATTGCCGGCAGCCATATCAAGAGCTTCAACTCCAATGGCATGGTGGCGATCAAGGACAAGGAAGTCACGCCGATGGATGTGGAGCGGGTGATCGAGGTCGCGCGTGCGATGCCGATTCCGGCCGAACAGCAGATCCTGCACATCCTCACCCAGGAATTCATCATCGATGGCCAGGGTGGCGTGCGCGAACCGATCGGCATGAGCGGCGTCAAGCTCGAGGTCAAGGTGCACATCGTCACCGGCGCCGTGTCGGCCGCTCAGAACGTGGTCAAGTGCGTGCGTCGCTGCGGGCTCGAGGTCATGGACCTGATCCTGCAGCCGCTGGCGTCGAGCTACGCGGTGCTGACCGAGGACGAGAAGGAACTCGGCGTGTGCATGGTCGATATCGGCGGCGGAACGACCGACATCGCAGTGTTCACCCAGGGCGCCATTCGCCATACGGCGGTGATTCCGGTTGCAGGCGACCAGATCACCAACGACATCGCAATGGCGCTGCGTACGCCGACCTCGGAGGCCGAGGAGATCAAGATCCGCCACGGGGTGGCGATGCACACCCTCGCCGATCCCGAGGAGATGATCGAAGTGCCCGGTGTGGGCGATCGTCCGCCACGCCCGCTGTCGCGTCAGCGTCTGGCAGATGTGATCGAGCCGCGGGTGTCCGAGCTCTTCGAGCTTGTGCAGGCGGAGCTGCGCCGCAGCGGTTACGAAGAGTTGCTGTCGTCGGGCATCGTGCTCACCGGTGGTTCGGCAGTCATGGAAGGCATGGTCGAACTCGGCGAGGACGTGTTCCACATGCCGGTCAGGGTCGGTGCGCCGCAGTACGACGGCGGTCTGGCCGACGTGGTGTGTCAGCCGCGCTATGCGGCCGCGATGGGGCTGGTGATCGAAGGCGCAGCGCAGCGCAGGAGAGGCTTGCAGGCGCGCGATACGCGCGGCGTGAAACAGTTCTTCGGACGCATGAAGTCATGGTTCGAGCGAAATTTCTGACCGACTGCAGGTGCAGCCAGTCATTTTGAATGAGTGTCTGTTTTGATACCTAGATTTAGTATTACACTTCACAGTTAATACTAAATGCGGGTTAAACGGACGTTCTGAGTGCAGCAGGGCCGTTTATCAAGGAGGCGAGGCAAATGTTTGAAATCATTGAGAAAGAGCCGGTTGGAACGATCATCAAGGTGGTCGGTGTGGGTGGTGCCGGCGGGAACGCTGTCGACCACATGATCCGCGAGGGTGTGAAAGGGGTGGATTTCATCTCCGCAAACACCGATGCGCAGGCGCTGGCACGCTGTCTGGCCCCGACCAAGATTCAGCTCGGCGTTACGGGTCTGGGCGCAGGCTCCAAGCCTGAAGCCGGTCGCGCTGCAGCTCAGGAGTCGCGCGAGGCGATCGCCGCCGCACTGGAAGGTGCGCACATGTGTTTCATCACTGGCGGCATGGGTGGTGGTACGGGTACAGGTGCTGCGCCTGTCGTGGCCGAGATCGCCAAGGAGATGGGCATTCTGGCCGTTGCCGTGGTGACCAAGCCCTTCGACTTCGAGAACCGCATTCGTGTGGCCGAGAGCGGTGTCGAGGAACTGACCCGCCACGTGGATTCGCTGATCGTCGTGCTCAACGACAAGCTGCTCGACGTCTTCGGTGACGACGCCGGCTTCGAGGAATGCTTCCGTTCGGCCGACAACGTGCTGCGTTCGGCCGTTGGCGGTATCGCCGAGATCATCAATGTGCCGGGCCTGGTCAACGTCGACTTCCAGGACGTGCGTACCGCGATGGCCGAAATGGGCCGCGCGATGATGGGTTCCGCAGAAGCCGCCGGAATGGACCGTGCGCGGATTGCCGCCGAGCAGGCAGCCGTATCGCCGCTGCTCGAGGGGACCGAGCTCTCCGGCGCGCGCTGTGTGCTGATCAACATCACCGCCAGCAAGTCGCTGAAGATGTCCGAAGTGCGCGATGCGGTGAAAACGGTGCAGGCGTTTGCCGCACCGGAAGCCTTCGTCAAGTACGGCACCGTGTTTGAAGACAGCATGGAAGACCGCATCCGCATCACCGTCGTCGCCACCGGTCTCGGTACGCCGCGTGCTACCGCTCGCCAGCCGGTGATGCAGGTGGTGCAGGGTACGGGTACCTACGGCCCGAACAGCGGCGTCGATATGAACAATCTCGACGTGCCTGCCGTGATGCGCAGTGGTCGCCGTACGACCGTCGATGCGATGAGCAACAACGGCGTCGGTACCTACGACATCCCGGCCTTCCTGCGTCGTCAGGCAGACTGATCCCGCTTCCTGCGGGCCCGTACGGGCACTCACGCGCGAACCGCCGCCTCCGGTTCGCGCGCGGGTGCCCGTCTCTTTTGTGCACTGCAACTGGAAATTTGGGGCGTGCTAAACTGCGGGTGTGAAACGGGAATGAAACACATGATCAGGCAGCGAACACTCAAATCGATCGTCAAGGCAACCGGCGTAGGCCTCCACGGCGGACGCAAGGTCAATCTCGTGCTGCGTCCGGCCGCGCCGGACACGGGTATCGTCTTTCACCGCGTCGACCTTGATCCGCCGCTCGATCTGCCTGCCGATCCTTATGCCGTGTGCGACACCCGGATGTGCTCCGGACTGGAACAGGGCGGTGAGAAGGTGGGTACGGTCGAACACCTGATGTCGGCGCTGGCCGGCCTCGGCATCGACAACCTGCACGTCGATGTCGATGCGCCCGAAATCCCGATTCTCGACGGCAGTTCCGGTCCTTTTGTGTTCCTGTTGCAGTCAGCGGGCATCGAAGAGCAGTCCACGCCCAAGAAGTTCATGCGGGTCAAGAAGGCTGTGGAGTATCGCGAGGGCGACAAGTGGGTACGCCTTGAGCCGTACGACGGCTTCAAGCTGCAGTTTTCCATCGTGTTCAACCATCCCGCGATCGACAGTACCTCGACGTCGGTCAATATCGACTTCGCCGAACATTCATACATTCGCGATGTGGCACGGGCCCGCACCTTCGGCTTCATGCAGGACGTCGAGTTCATGCGCGCAAACGGCCTTGCGCTGGGCGGCAGCCTCGACAACGCCATCGTGATGGACGAGTACCGCGTGCTCAACGCCGAAGGGCTGCGCTACGCCGACGAGTTCGTCAAGCACAAGGTCCTCGACGCCATCGGCGACCTGTACCTGTGCGGTCATCCGCTGCTCGCGGCCTATTCGGCTCACAAGGCCGGGCATGCATTGAACAACCAGGTGCTGCGCGTTCTGCTCGAAGACGCTACGGCCTGGGAAATCGTGACCTTCGAAAAAGTAGCCGCTACGCCCGCTGCTGTCGTGCATCAGTTTGCCGACGCCGCGCTGGCGACCTGAGTCCCCGCGATGCTCGTGCTGCGGATTGTCGGTCTGCTGCTGGTGCTCGGGATTGCCGGCTCCATCCTGCTGTGGCTGCTGACCGGCAACCGCCGCTATCGGCAGTGGGCATGGAAGATCTTTCGTGCCGGCCTGGTCGTACTCTTTGTTTTTCTGTCCCTGTTTGCCCTCGAGCGCCTGCTGGTGCCCATGATCTGACGCTCTGTCAGCTTTCCCTGCTGAGGCGCGCTAGCCGCTCGAGCGCATCGCGCAGCGGTGAGTCCTCGGGCAGCGTCGCAGCAAATTCCCGCAACTGATTCTTGGCCGCCGGCGACACCGTGCGCACGGTCGGTGCGCGTTGTACGACGGTCTCCTCGGGCGTGGACACCTTGATTCTGATCGACTGCAGCGGGTAGCCCGCGTGCAGGAAGTGGTCCATCAGGGAGGGCGCCATCTGCTTGAGGCGCACTGCAAGGGCGCTGCCACGGGTGGCGATCACCAGCACGTCATCCTTCAGATTGACCACGCTGCACACATGCGCGAACTGGGGGGGCAGGCCGCCGTCGAGGACGGTCTGCAGGCGGCGCAGCCGGGCTGCATGGTCCTGCAGGCGGGCAAGTGCATTGCCGGCGCCAAGGTATCGTTGCAGGAGCTTGCTCATGAGTTTCGGGTCGCTAAATGAGGGAGAAATATGGGAGGACAGTCCGACATGATAAACTCGCCGCTTTGCCGAATCGACGTCGACCCCATCTCATGTTCTCCGGCCTTCTCAAGAAATTATTCGGTACACGTAACGACCGTCTGATCCGCCAGTATTCGCAGACCGTTCGTCGGATCAATGCTCTGGAGCCCGAGATCTCGGCGCTGTCGGACGAAGCGCTCAAAGGCAAGACTGCCGAGTTCAGGCAGCGTGTTGCAAACGGCGAAACGCTTGATGCGCTGCTGCCCGAGGCTTTTGCCGTGGTGCGCGAAGCGGGCAAGCGGGTGCACGGCATGCGCCACTTCGACGTGCAGCTCATTGGCGGCATGGTGCTGCACGACGGCAGGATTGCCGAGATGCGTACCGGCGAGGGCAAGACCCTGGTCGCCACGCTGCCGGCCTACCTGAATGCGCTTGCCGACAAGGGCGTGCATGTCATCACCGTCAACGATTACCTGGCCAGCCGCGACGCCGACTGGATGGGCCGGATTTTCGGTTTCCTCGGGCTGACCACCGGCTGCAACCTGTCGCGCATGTCGCACCAGGAAAAGCAGGCGGCCTATGCGTCCGATATCACCTACGGCACCAACAACGAGTTCGGGTTCGACTACCTGCGCGACAACATGGTGTACAACACCGGCGAACGTGTTCAGCGCAAACTGAACTTCGCCATTGTCGACGAAGTGGACTCCATCCTCATCGACGAAGCGCGCACGCCGCTGATCATCTCCGGCCAGGCCGAAGATCACACCGAGCTGTACCTGAAGATGAACCAGGTTGCGCCGCTGCTGAAAAAGCAGGAGGGCGAAGGCGACGATGTGACCGTGCCGGGCGACTACACGGTCGACCTCAAGGCCCATCAGGTGCTGCTGACCGAGCAGGGGCACGAGACGGCCGAACAGCTGCTGGTGCGCATGGGCCTGCTGCCGGAAGGCAGCGGCCTCTATGAGCCGGGCAACATCCTGCTGGTGCACCATCTCTACGCCTCGCTGCGTGCCCACGCGCTGTATCACAAGGATCAGCACTACGTCGTCCAGAACGGCGAAGTGGTCATCGTCGACGAGTTCACCGGGCGCCTGATGGCGGGCCGGCGCTGGTCCGACGGTCTGCACCAGGCCGTCGAGGCTAAGGAAGGCGCGCGCATCCAGGCCGAGAATCAGACCCTGGCCTCGATCACCTTCCAGAACTACTTCCGCATGTACGGCAAGCTCGCCGGCATGACGGGTACGGCCGACACCGAAGCGTTCGAGTTCCACTCCATCTACGGTCTCGAGACGGTCGTCATTCCGACCAATCGTCCGGCCGCACGGCGCGACGAGAACGACAAGGTCTATCGCACCGCCAAGGAAAAGTGGGATGCGGTGATCGCCGATATCGAAGGCTGCGTCAGTCGCGGGCAGCCCGTGCTGGTGGGTACGACCTCGATCGAGACCAACGAGTACCTATCCGGCCTGCTGAACAAGGCCAAGATTGCGCATCAGCTGCTCAATGCCAAGCAGCACGACAGCGAAGCCCAGATCGTCGCTCAGGCCGGCCGTCCCGGTGTGGTGACGATTGCCACCAACATGGCCGGTCGCGGTACCGACATCGTGCTGGGCGGCAATATCGAGAAGCCGGTGTCCTTGCTGCGTGAAGACGAGAGCATTCCGGAAAGCGAGAAGGAGGGCCGCATCGCCACCTTGCGCGCGGAGTGGCAGAAGGTGCATGAGCAGGTCTGTGCCGCGGGCGGTCTTCACATCATCGGTACCGAGCGCCACGAGTCGCGTCGTATCGACAATCAGCTGCGCGGCCGTTCGGGCCGTCAGGGCGACCCGGGTTCGAGCCGTTTCTACCTCTCGCTTGAAGATCCGCTGATGAAGATCTTCGCCGGCGAGCGCCTGAACGCGATCATGGTCCGCCTCAAGATGCCTGAAGGCGAGGCCATCGAGCATGCAATGGTCACCCGCTCGCTGGAATCTGCGCAGCGCAAGGTGGAGCAGCGCAACTTCGATATCCGCAAGCAGCTGCTTGAGTACGACGACGTCTCCAACGATCAGCGCAAGGTGATCTACCAGCAGCGCAACGAGCTGCTTGAGAGCGAGAGCATCTCCGACACGATCACCGCGATGCGCCAGGGCGTTGTGCATGACACCTTCCGCCTCTACGTGCCGCTGGACACCGTGGAAGAGCAGTGGGACGTGCCCGCGCTGGAGCAGGCACTCGCGGCCGACTTCCAGCTCAAGCTGGACGTGGCCGAGTGGATCAAGGCCGAGCCGAGCCTGGATGACGACGCGATTCTGAAGCGCATTCTCGAAGCGGCCGAAGCCGCCTATGCCGCCAAGACCGCGACGGTCGATCCGGTGGCGTGGCAGCAGTTCGAGCGCAATGTGATGCTGCAAAGCCTCGACACCCACTGGCGGGAGCACCTTGCGGCGCTGGATCACCTGCGTCAGGGCATCCACCTGCGCGGGTATGCGCAGAAGAACCCCAAGCAGGAATACAAGCGCGAAGCGTTCGAGCTGTTCGAGACCCTGCTCGATGCGGTCCGTGCCGATGTCAGCAAGCTGCTGATGACGGTGCAGATTCGTACCGAATCGCAGCTCGATGAGGCCGAACCGCAGTCAGACGTCGAGAACGTGCAGTATCACCACGCCGATTACGACGAGGCACTGGGCAAGGCCGCTGCGGGCGGCGATGCCCCGCAGCCGGCCACGGCCGGGCCCAAGGTCGGGCGCAACGATGCATGCCCCTGCGGATCGGGCAAGAAGTACAAACACTGTCACGGCAAGCTGAGCTGAGCCGGTCCAGGAGAACACCATGGCTGTAAATCTGACGACTCCGAACCCGGCTGAGCTGAACGCTGTCGCCGGCGTGCGTCTGGGTGTTGCCGAAGCGGGTATCCGCAAGGCCAACCGGCGCGACCTGACCGTGATCGAACTTGCACCGGGCAGCCGTGTTGCAGGCGTGTTCACGCTGAACCGTTTCTGCGCAGCGCCGGTTCAGCTGTGCAAGACGCACCTGCCGCTCGGCGACATTCGTGCATTGGTGATCAACACCGGTGTGGCCAATGCCGGCACCGGCGAGTCGGGCCTGGCCAACGCGCGAACGACGTGCGAAGCGGTGGCGGCGCGGCTGGATATCGGTGCGGAACAGGTGCTCCCGTTTTCGACCGGCGTCATTCTCGAGCCGCTGCCGGTTGACCGCCTGGTGGCCGGTCTGCCGAAGGCCGTGTCGGATCTCCGCGCCAATGGCTGGTTCGACGCTGCGCACGCGATCATGACCACCGATACCCTGGCGAAGGGCGTCTCGAAGCAGGTCGTCGTGGGCGGGCGCACCATCACGCTCACCGGTATCAGCAAGGGCGCGGGCATGATCAGGCCCAACATGGCAACCATGCTCGGTTTTCTCGCCTGCGATGCTGCGATCAGTCAGCCGCTGCTGGAGGCCGTGACGCGCGAAGCGGCGGATCTGTCCTTCAACAGCATCACCATCGATGGTGATACCTCGACCAACGACTCCTTCATCGTGATCGCAACGGGGCAGGCCGGCAACGCAGAGATTACCGACGCGAGCACGGCCGATTACGCCGCACTGCGCGACGCAATCGTCGACGTGTCGACCCGGCTTGCACAGGCCATCGTTCGCGACGGTGAGGGCGCGACCAAGTTCATGAGCATCGTCGTCGAAGGTGGCGCAAGCCGTGACGAGTGCCGCAAGGTAGCTTATGCGGTGGGCCACTCGCCGCTGGTCAAGACCGCGTTCTTTGCGTCCGATCCCAACCTCGGGCGGATTCTAGCTGCGATCGGTTATGCGGGCATCGACGACCTCGATGTCTCCAGGCTTCGCGTCTGGCTCGGCAACACGGCAGAGTCCGTGCTGGTCGCCGAGCACGGTGGCCGGGCTGAGAGCTACGTTGAAGAAGCCGGCACCCGGATCATGAAAGAAGCGGAACTCACCGTGCGCATCGATCTCGCCCGCGGTGATGCGGCTGCCACAGTGTGGACCTGCGATTTCTCCTACGACTACGTAAAGATCAACGCCGACTACCGCAGCTGATTCAGCCCAGCCTGGCAGCACACAAACCGGACACCGCGTCGAGCGCGCTGTCCGGTTTTTTCATGGTTCGCGGGCATGCTGCCCGCGGCGGACGTGAGCGCAGGCCTCAGGCACGCAGGTTCGCGCTCGCCGCCGCCTTGGTGCAGAATGTTGCGGTGCATGAAACGCCTGCTGCGGTCCGCACGGGCCGGAGCGGCACGCCTTAGCAGCCTATTGCACAGCGCGCGGAGATCGACGGTGTCGGCACATGATGAGAGTAAGCCTCCTGTAAATGCAGGTCACGGACCCAGAGCGGGCATCGCAGGGCTTGCGGTGTCGGCTATCGGCATCGTTTACGGCGACATCGGCACCAGCCCGCTCTATACGTTGAAGGAAGTGTTCAACGGCGAACACGCCGTGCCGGTGACGCCCGAGAACGTCTACGGCATTCTGTCCCTGGTGTTCTGGGCGCTGATGCTGGTGGTCTCGGCGAAGTACGTGCTTTTCATCATGCGTGCCGACAACGATGGCGAGGGCGGCATCATGGCGCTGACTTCGCTCGCGCTGCGTGCGGTGAAGCCGGGGCGCAAGGCGTGGTGGCTGTCGGTGCTCGGGGTGTTCGGTGCCGCGCTGTTCTACGGCGACGGCATGATCACGCCGGCCATTTCGGTGCTCTCCGCAGTGGAGGGGCTGGAGATCGCGACGCCGGCGTTCCGCCCCTTCGTGCTCCCGATCGCACTCGTCCTGCTGATCGGGCTGTTCATGATGCAGCGCCGCGGAACCGGCAGCGTCGGTGCAATTTTCGGCCCGGTCATGCTGTGCTGGTTTGCGGTGCTGGCCGTGCTCGGCATCAACGGCATTCGTCTGCATCCAGAGATTCTCGGCGCCATCAGTCCGTGGTGGGCGGCGCACTTCTTCGCCACTCAGCCACTGATCGCGTGGCTCGCGCTGGGCGCGGTCGTGCTGGCGATTACCGGTGGTGAGGCCCTGTATGCCGACATGGGGCACTTCGGCCGCCGGCCGATCAAGCTGAGCTGGTTCTTTGTCGTCTTTCCCGCCCTGTACCTGAACTATCTGGGGCAGGGAGCGCTGATTCTCGATCACCCTGACAACGTCCGGAATCCCTTCTTTCTGCTGGTGCCCGATCAGCTGCTGTATCCGATGGTGGCCCTGTCCGCGCTGGCAACGATCATTGCCAGTCAGGCGGTGATCTCGGGGGCGTTCTCGCTCACCCGGCAGGCGATACAGCTCGGCTATGCGCCGCGGATGCTGATGGTGCACACCTCGGAGCGGGAGATCGGCCAGATCTACGTGCCGGGCATCAACTGGATGCTGCTGGGCGCGGTGATCGCCCTCGTGGTGGGTTTCCGCTCGTCGAGCGCGCTGGCGTCCGCCTACGGGATCGCCGTGACGCTGACGATGCTGATCGACACCATCCTCGCCTTCGTCGTCGTGCGCGCCCTGTGGCGATGGAACGTCGCGACCTCGCTCGCCTTCATTGGCGTATTCATCACGGTCGACATCGCCTTCTTTTCCGCCACCGCGGTCAAGATCGTCGCCGGTGGATGGTTTCCGCTGCTGATTGGCGCGCTGATCTTCGTCGTGCTCAGAACCTGGAAACGCGGTCGCGCCGTGCTCGAGGAGCGCTCACGTGCGGACACGATGCGTCTCGAGATCTTCATTCCGTCCCTGTTCAACGACCCGCCGCCCAGGGTGCCAGGGACGGCCGTGTTTCTGACGCACTGGCTCGAGAGTGTGCCGCGAACCCTGCTGCACAACCTCTATCACAACAAGGTTCTGCACGAGCGGGTGGTGCTGCTGAAGGTGGAAACCGCAGACACGCCATGGGTGCCCGACGAGCGGCGCCTGGAGGTGGAGCAACTGGACTACGGCTTCTGGCGCGTGCTGGTGCGCTACGGCTTCAAGGAGGAGCCGGACATTCCGGCGGCGCTGGCGCTGAGTGCTCAGCACGGGCTCGAATTCGATCTGATGAGCACCTCGTTTTTCCTCGGGCACGAGAAACTCGTATCGCGCGCAAGTTCGGGCATGGCCGGATGGCGGGAGAAGCTGTTCATCGTGCTGTTTCGCAATGCCGGCAGTGCGGCCGACTATTTCGGCATTCCGCCCAACCGGGTGGTGGAGCTGGGGGCGCAGGTCGAGTTCTGAGCATGCTGCGGTGGGGGGCGGTCGGACTGCGACGACGAGGCCTCAGTGTCGGCCACCGCTGCGCCAGATCGAGATCAGGACCCACAGACCGCCCAGCACGGCCGCGCCGAAGCCGAGCCAGCCAAACGAGATGCCGCCGGGCAGGGCGGCATCGTTATCGACCGTCAGGATGATGGCCGAGCCGATGATCAGTGCCGCGGTCACGATGCTCAGTGCCAGACGGCTGATTGCCCGATCCAGCCGTTCACCGAACTGCTTGAGCGGAACGACCTCGACCTGAACCTTCAGCCGGCCGGTGCGCGATGCCCGCAGCAGTTGGCGCAGGTCCTGAGGAAGTCCGGCAATCAGGTCAAGGGCGCCGTTGAGCGTGCGCCAGCCGCGCCTGGCCAGCGCGAGCGGTGCGGCGTGAGCGATCAGGACCTTCTCCAGAAACGGGGTGGCCTCGCCCGCCATATCGAACTCGGGGTCGAGCTGGCGACCGAGGCCTTCGAGGGTGATGAAGGTCTTCACCAGCAGCGCGAGATCGGGGGGCAGGGCCAGTCCGTGATCGCGCAGGATCGTGATCAGGTCGGAAAGCATGGCGCTGAAATCGAGCGCCTTCAGCGGGACGCCATGGTACTGATCGACAAAGGCGTCGATCTCGTCCATCAGCGGCGCGCTGTCGCCCTCCATGCCGCCACTCCAGTCGATCAGGATGTCCGCAACGGCCGCCGCTTCGTGGCGAACGAGGCCGTGCAGCAGGCGCGCGACCTGGTAACGGCGCTCTTCGGTGAGCCTGCCAACCATGCCGAAGTCGATGAAGGCGATGCGGTTGCCCGGCAGGTAGAACAGATTGCCCGGGTGCGGATCGGCGTGGAAGAAACCGTCTTCCAGGATCATCTGCAGCACCGCATTGGCTCCGCGGCAGGCGAGCAGCTTGCGATCGAGACCGGTGGCATCAACGGAGGCGAGGTTGCGCCCGGGAATGCCCTCGATGCAGTCCTGCACATTGACCCGTTCGCTGGTCCATTGCCAGTGGATGCGCGGCAGCACGATTTCCGGACGGTCTGCGAAACGGGCGGCGATGCGCTCCGCGCTGCGGCCCTCGGCGGAAAAATCCATCTCGCGACGCAGGGACCGGGTGAACTGGCGTATGACCTCGCGTGGACGGTAACGCCGCAGATCGGGGGCGTCGGCTTCGACAATCTCGGCGAGGCGGGCCAGCAGGCGCAGATCGGCTTCCACGACCGGACGGATGCCCGGACGGCGCACCTTGAGCACCACCGGCGTGCCGTCCGCGAGCCAGGCTCGATGCACCTGGGCCAGGGAGGCGGCGGCCAGCGGGGAGGTTTCAAGTCGCGGGAAGATGTTCTCGGGTGCCTCGCCGAAGGCTTCCGTCAGTTGCGCGTGGATGTCGGCATAGGGCAGGGCGGGGGCGGCGTCCTGCAGCTTGCTGAACTCGGTCGTCCACTCAGCCGAAAACAGGTCGACGCGGGTGGCGAGGATCTGGCCGAGCTTGACGAAGGTCGGGCCAAGATCCTCGAGCGCTCGACGCACCCTGGCGGGCGGTTCGAGCTGGGCGAGTTCATCCGGGGCGCGCCAGTGCAATACCTTGCCCGCGCGCTCAAGTGCGCCGGCCATGCCGATGCGGCGCACCAAATCGCCGAAGCCGTAGCGAATCAGGACACTTGCAATGTCATGCAGGCGGCCAAGGTCGCGAACGGCGCTGACGGCCTCCGACCACATCAGCGGGGCTGGTCGGGTGGCGTGGGCTTGCTGCTATCGTCCGTCTGCGGATGCAGGCGGTCGGCGATGCCGCGGAGCAGGCCGGCCGCGAGGCCGGCGAGAACCGCGGCTTCGTTGCGCACGATACGCGCACCATCTTCGACCTGGCCACGCGCGGTGTCGGCCAGGCTCTGAGTGAGCTCGGACAGTGCGCTCCGGATGCGCCCGCCCACCGCCGTGCCGCTGCTGCGCGCGTGGTCGTTCAGGTCCTGCAGGGTCGCCCGCGCAATGCCACTGGCGTTATGTGCCGCATTGCCGAGGGTTTCGATGAACAGGGTTTCAAGCGCGGAGAGTTCGTCGCGTGTCTGCTTGAGTACCTGATGCGAAAACGCTTCGCCGCGCTTTCCAGCCTCCTGCAGCGCAAGCTGGGTGGCCTCCGCTGCGGACGCCAGTGCCTCGTCAAGGCCGGTCATCGCCTGCCTGAGTGCCTGTGCCTCGTCTCCGCCACGGTTGGCCGCGCCTTGCTGGGCGCCCTTTACCACCGCATCCAGCACGCCACGAATCGCATCACCGTTCAGATGGCCGTCGGCGAGGGCCTGAAGGGTGATGGCGCGGACGCGTTCGGAAATTTCCTCGGGGGAGCCCCCGGTGGCATTGCGGGTCTCGCGCTCGATCTCGTCGACTGCCGGTCCCGCGGCTGGCGCGCCTCCGCTTGCATGCGAAGCACTGCCGGTCATAGACGTCTGCTTGCTCATGGTGACGACTCCTTTGCTGGGCGCCCGGCTCTGCAAAGCGGACGCTTCCGCGTGCACTCCGGTGCCTTGCTGCGATCCGCTGGTGGCCGGCGACAACGCGCCGAAAGCCTTCCATGCGTCGACACCATTGTACTGAGCATCGTGCCCGGCGGCACGGTCTGCACCTTTCGAATCAGTGCAGTACGCGCGGCATTGCCAGCATGAAGGGCGGGATCTCGGCTTCGAAGCGATGGCCGTCGGTCGCTTCCATCTGGTAGCTGCCGTGCATGGTGCCCACGGCCGTTTCGAGCACCGAGCCGCTGGAATAGCGGAACACTTCGCCCGGTTCGAGCAGCGGCTGCTCGCCGATCACGCCCTGACCATGAACCTCCTGAACCTTGCCGGTGCCGTCGGTGATGATCCAGTGGCGGCTGACCAGCCGTGCTGGCACGGTGCCGGTGTTGCGAATGGTGATGTGATAGGCGAAAACGAAGTGGTCCTCGTCGGGATTGGACTGTGCCGGAATGAATTCGGCGACAGCTTCGACGGCGATGCGATAGGCGTCTGAAGTGCTCACGCGCGTGATTCTCCTGGAATGACCATCGGTTAAGGTGGCGCAGGCGCCACGGGTTGCCGGTGGGTGGTGTTGGCTTTCTTGTCCCGAAAGCGGGCCAAGACAGGGGTCAGAGCGGTAAAATAACATTTTGCCCGGAAAATCTGTCATGTCCGTTTCTGCCCTTACTGCCCTGTCCCCGCTCGATGGCCGTTATCACGGCAAGGTTGGGGGCTTGCGCGACCATTTTTCCGAACACGGCCTGATCCGCAATCGGGTAAGGGTGGAGGTGGAGTGGCTCAAGGCCCTTGCGGCCGACGCCGGCCTCGCGGAGATCGCGCCGTTCTCTGCCGCAACCGTTGCTGAACTCGATGCCGTCGTGGCGGGCTTCTCCCCGGACGACAGCGAGGCGGTGAAGGCCATCGAGGCCACCACCAATCACGACGTCAAGGCCATGGAGTACTGGCTCAAGAAGCGCCTCGGCCATAACGCCGAGGTGATGAAGGTGTCGGAGTTCATCCACTTTGCCTGCACCTCGGAAGACATCAACAACACTTCGCACGCGCTGATGCTCAAGGCCGGTCGCGACGAGGTGCTGCTGCCGGCGGTGGACAAGGTGATCGCCCGTTTCCGCGAGCTTGCACATCAGCTTGCCGATCTGCCGATGCTGTCGCGCACCCATGGCCAGCCGGCGAGCCCGACGACGCTGGGCAAGGAGATGGCCAACATCGCCGCGCGCCTGATCCGGGCGCGCGCGCAGATCGCAGCGGTGTCGCTGACCGCCAAGTTCAACGGTGCGGTGGGCAACTACAATGCCCACCTCTCGGCCTGGCCCGAGTTCGACTGGGAGGGCTTCAACCGCCGCTTCATCGAGTCGCTGGGGCTGGAGTTCAACCCCTACACCATCCAGATCGAGCCGCATGACGCGATGGCCGAGCTGTATGACGCCACCGGCCGCATGAACACCATCCTGATCGACGCCTGCCGCGACATCTGGATGTATATCTCGCTGGGTTACTTCAAGCAGCGTCTGAAGGACGGCGAAGTGGGTTCGTCGACCATGCCGCACAAGGTCAATCCGATCGATTTCGAGAACGCAGAGGGCAACCTCGGCATCGCCAACGCGGTGCTGCGTCACTTCTCGGAGAAGCTTCCGGTGTCGCGCATGCAGCGTGACCTGACCGACTCGACCGTGCTGCGCAACATGGGTGTGGGCTTTGGTCATACGGTGCTGGCAATCGACAGCGCGCTGCGCGGTCTGGGCAAGCTCGAAGCCGAACCGGCCCGTCTGGCGTCCGACCTCGACGACTGCTGGGAAGTGCTGGCCGAGCCGGTGCAGACCGTCATGCGCCGCTTTGCCATCGAGAACCCTTACGAACAGCTCAAGGCCATGACGCGCGGCAAGGGCATCACCCGTGAGGCGCTGCAGTCCTTCATCGCCACGCTGGCGATTCCGCAGAGCGAGCGTGACCGTCTGCTGGCGATGACGCCGGCGAGCTACATCGGCAAGGCCGCAGAACTGGCCCGCGCCATCTGAGCGTTGCCGAAGTGCCGAGGGCGTGAGCCCTGGCACGATAAGACATTCAACGCCACCCCCGGGTGGCGTTTTCCATCAAACAGGGAGTGTGAACATGGCGTTTGCCGATAACCTCAAGCAGTTGCCCAAGGTGTCCCACCTGGCGGCAATCAATCTGATTGACGCTGCGGACGCAGTCGTGGGAACGATCGAGAACAAGCCCGGCCAGGGCGGCTCGCTGGCGGTGTACAACCATCTGGCGCAGATTCATGGCGCGATCAGCCCCGAAGCCGCCGCAAAGGGGCTGGAGCTGTATGCCGAGCATACCGAGGATGCGCGCCAGAACCCCGGCAAGCACCCGAACATTGACCGCCTGATCGGTCTGATCGAGCGCGGCGAGACGCTGCGGGTGAAGCAGGTGTTTGCCGTTTGATGCAAGGCAGTCCGGCGCTGCCGGGCAGGGGGCATGAAAAAGGGCGCCAATCGGCGCCCTTGTCATGTGTGCTGCAGGAAGCGTCAGACGACGGCTTCTTCCTTTTCCTTCTTCGGCTTGATGAACTGCTCGCGCGACACGCCGAGCCACATCACCAGCGGGCTGGCGACCAGCACCGACGAGTAGATGCCGAACAGGATGCCGATGGTCAGCGCGAGGGCGAAGTAGTACAGCGTTTCGCCGCCGAAGATCAGCATGGCCAGGACCATCATCTGCGTGCTGCCGTGGGTGATCACGGTACGCGAGATGGTGCTGGTGATGGCGTGGTTGAGCACGTCGGGCGTGGTCATGCTGCGCTTCTTCTTGAAGGTCTCGCGCACACGGTCGAACACCACGACGGATTCGTTCACCGAGTAGCCCAGCACCGCGAGCACGGCCGCCAGCACCGGCAGCGAGAACTCCCACTGGAAGAAGGCGAAGAAGCCGAGAATGATGATCACGTCGTGCAGGTTGGCGACGATGGCCGACACCGCGAAGCGCCATTCAAAACGGGCGGCAAGGTAGAGCATGATGCCGATGATCACCAGCAGCAGCGCCATCGCGCCATCGGTGGCGAGCTCCTTGCCAACCTGGGGGCCGACGAACTCGACCCGGCGCAGTTCGGCCTTGGGGCCGTCGATGGTTGCCAGCGTGCTCATGACCCGCTCCGACACCCGGTTGGTATCGAGGTCTTCGCGGTTCGGCAGGCGGATCAGCACATCGCTCGCGCTGCCGAAGTTCTGTACCTGGGCATCCGGGTAGCCTTCGTTGCCGAGTGCCTGACGGATGGGCTCGAGCTGCGCCGCTTCGGTGTAGCTGACCTCGATCAGCGTGCCGCCGGTGAACTCGACCGACAGGTGCAGGCCGCGGGTGGCGAGAAAGAACACGGCCAGCACGAAGGTGATCAACGAGATGATGTTGAACAACAGCGCATGGCGCATGAAGGGGATGTCTTTCTTGATGCGGAAAAATTCCATGATTGCTTGTCCTTGTCTTCCGCTCAGTTATTGCCCGGCTTCCAGACCTGGCCGATTGCCAGCTTTTCCACCTTGCGCTGACGACCGTAGATCAGGTTGATCATCATCCGCGACACCAGTACCGCGCTGAACATCGAGGTCAGGATGCCCAGGCAATGCACCACGGCGAAGCCGCGCACCGGTCCCGAACCGAATACCAGCAGCGCAATGCCTGCGATCAGGGTAGTGATGTTGGAGTCGAGAATGGTGTCGAAGGCGCGGTCGTAGCCGGCAGCAATGGCCGCCTGCGGGCTCGAGCCGTTACGCAGTTCTTCGCGGATGCGCTCGTTGATCAGCACGTTGGCGTCGATGGCCATACCCAGGGTGAGCGCCATGGCGGCAATACCCGGCAGGGTCAGCGTGGCCTGCAGCAGCGACAGCAAGGCCACCAGCAGCAGCAGGTTGGCTGCCAGTGCGATGGTCGAGACCACACCGAAAAGGGCGTAATAGGCGCACATGAACACGGCGATGGCGAGGAAGCCCCACAGCGTCGAGTTGAAGCCCTTGGCGATGTTCTCGGCGCCGAGGCTGGGGCCGACGGTGCGCTCCTCGATGATCTCCATCGGTGCTGCGAGCGAGCCGGCACGCAGCAGCAGGGCAACGTCGTTGGCTTCGGCGGTGGTCATGCGGCCGGAAATCTGTACCCGGCCACCACCGATTTCGCTGCGGATGACCGGTGCGGTCACCACTTCGCCCTTGCCCTTCTCGATCAGCAGGATTGCCATGCGCTTGCCGATACTTTCGCGGGTGACATCGCGGAAGATCCGGGCGCCGGCTGCATCCAGGGTGAGGTGCACAGCCGCTTCGTTGGTCTGGCCGTCGAAGCCGGGCTGGGCGTCGGTGAGGCGGTCGCCGGTCAGCACTACCTGCTTCTTCACCAGCAGGGGCAAGCCGCCACGCTCGGTGTAGAGCTCGGTGCCGAAGGGCACCTTGCCGGCAATGGCGTCCTCTACCGCGCCGGGGGTGTCATCGACCATGCGCACCTCGAGGGTGGCGGTACGGCCGAGGATGTCCTTGGCCTTGGCCACGTCCTGCACGCCAGGCAGCTGGACAACGATGCGCTCTGCACCCTGCTGCTGGATCACCGGCTCGGCGACGCCCAGTTCGTTGATCCGGTTGTGCAGCGTGGTGATGTTCTGCTTGATCGCGAAGTCGCGCATGGTCTGCTGTGCCTGTGCCGTCAGCGTGGCCACCAGCTTGAGGTCATCGCTGCCGTCGTCGCGGTCGGACAGCTGGAGGTCGGTCGTGCTGTCCTGGATGGCGTTGCGGCCGGCGTCGCGCTGCGCGCTGTCGCGGAAGCGGATGTGAATCGTGTTGCCTTCGCGGGTGATGCCGGCATGGCGCACGTTCTTGTCGCGCATCAGGGTACGCAGGTCGCCAGTGGTGGAGTCGAGGCGCTTGGTGAGTGCCCCGGGCATGTCCACCTGAAGCAGGAAGTGCACGCCGCCACGCAGGTCGAGGCCCAGATACATCGGCAAGGCGTGAATCGAGGTCAGCCAGGCCGGCGAGGCCGACAGCAGGTTGAGCGCGACGACGTAGGACGGGTCCTGCGGATCGGGGTTGAAGGCGCGCTCGATGGCGTCCTTAGCGCGCAACTGGATGTCGGTGCTGGCAAAGCGGGCGCGGACGCCGGAGACATCCGAGAAAATTCCGTTGTGCTCGATGCCGGCGCTGCGCAGCACCTCGGCAACGCGGTCGGTGACGGAGGCGGGATCAAGCTTGAGCGTGGCCTTTCCGCTCGACACCTGAACCGCGGGCACCTCGCCGTAGAAGTTCGGCAATGTGTAGATCAGGCCCCATAGCAGGACGAGCCCGATGAGGATGTTCTTCCAGAGTGGATAGCGATTCATTGTGGAGGGCAGTGCTTTGAGGATGAGGCTGTACGGGAAGCGGGCCGGTCATGCACCCGCCTTCTGGACAACGTAAAAGGCATCCCCTGCGCCTCGGCAGCGCGGGAGTGTCGGTACGGAGGCGGCAGAGCGCCACCTCCGTTCAGGCAATGCTCAGAGTGCCTTCAGCGTGCCCTTGGGCAGCACCGTGGCGACGGCATTCTTCTGCACGGCGACAACGGTGTTGGGCGCGACCTCGACCTGCACGAAGCTGTCGTTCACTTCGGTGACGCGGCCAGCGATACCGCCGCCGGTGACGACTTCATCACCCTTGCCCAGCGCTTCAACCATGGCCTTGTGTTCCTTGGCCTTCTTCATCTGCGGCCGAATCATCAGGAACCACAGCACCACGAACATCAGGATCAGCGGCAGCATGCCCATCAGGCCACCGGTAGGATCGGCGCCTGCGGCCTGTGCGTATGCGTTGGAAATCAGCACGTTGTTACTCCAAAGTTGGCAAAAAGCGTTGAATTATAGCAGCGAAGCATGCGCTGCCTTGGTGGGGATCAGACGGTGCCTGTATTGCGATCGCGCTGGAAGCGCTCGACAAACGCAGCGAAGCCATCGACCGCAATGGCGTCGCGGAGTTCGGCGGTGAGTGTCTGGTAATAGCGCAGATTGTGAATCGTGTTGAGCATGCTGCCCAGAATCTCCCCGGTACGGTGCAGATGGTGAAGATAAGCCCTGCTGAAGTTCTGGCAGGTGTAGCAGTCGCAAGTGGGGTCGAGTGGCCGGGTATCAAGCTTGTGTGTGGCATTCTTGATCTTGATGTCGCCAAAACGGGTGAATAGCCAGCCGTTGCGGGCATTGCGGGTCGGCATCACGCAGTCGAACATGTCGATGCCGGCCGCCACGCCTTCCACGATGTCTTCCGGCGTGCCCACGCCCATCAGGTAGCGCGGTTTGCCCACGGGCAGGCGCGGTGCGGTATGGGCGAGGATGCGGCGCATGTCCTCCTTGGGTTCACCCACCGACAGGCCGCCAATGGCAAAGCCGTGGAAGCCGATTTCATCCAGCGCGGCCAGCGATTCGTCGCGCAGGTCTTCGTACATCCCGCCCTGGACGATGCCGAACAGTGCGTTGGTGTTTTCCAGGCGGTCGAATTCGTCGCGCGAGCGCTGCGCCCAGCGCTGCGACATGCGCATCGATTTGGCGGCTTCATCGCGGGTGGCAGGGTAGGGCGTGCACTCGTCGAAGATCATCACCACGTCCGAGTTCAGCGTGTGCTGAATCTGCATGGAGATCTCGGGCGTGAGGAAGAGCTTGGCACCGTCGATCGGGCTGGCAAACTTCACGCCTTCTTCGGTGATCTTGCGCAGGGCGCCGAGACTGAAGACCTGGAAACCGCCGGAGTCGGTGAGGATCGGTTTGTCCCAGCCCATGAAGCCATGCAGGCCGCCGTGTGCCGCAAGGACATCGAGCCCCGGGCGCAGCCACAGGTGGAAAGTGTTGCCGAGGCAGATCTGGGCGCCGATGTCCGCGAGCATCGTCGGCGTCATGGCCTTGACCGTGCCATAGGTGCCGACCGGCATGAATACCGGGGTTTCGACCACGCCGTGAGCCAGGGTCAGGCGGCCGCGGCGGGCGCTGCCGCTGGTGGTGAGGAGTTCAAACTGCATTGTCGTTCCGGGTCAGAAGCATGGCGTCGCCGTAGCTGAAAAAGCGATAGCGCTGGGCGATTGCGTGGCGATAGGCCTGCCGCATGGTGTCCATGCCGGCAAAGGCGGAGACCAGCATCAGCAGGGTTGATTTGGGCAGGTGAAAGTTGGTGACGAGGGCGTCCACCACGCGAAAGCGGAAGCCGGGCAGGATGAAGATCTCGGTCTCGCCGCTGCCTGCTGCGAGCGGGCCTTCCTGCGCAGCGGCTTCAAGCGCGCGCATGCTGGTGGTGCCGACTGCGATCACCCGCCCGCCGGCGGCGCGGGTGGCGGCGATCGCGTCTACGGTTTCCTGCGGAATCACGTAGCGCTCGCAGTGCATGCGGTGTTCGCCGAGGTCGTCCACCCTGACCGGCTGAAAGGTGCCTGCACCCACGTGCAACGTCAGCCAGGCGCACTTGGCACCGCGCTCGGTGACACGCTTGAGCACGGACTCGTCGAAGTGGAGGCCAGCTGTAGGCGCCGCCACCGAGCCCGGCGAGCGTGCATACACCGTTTGATAGCGGCTCTCGTCGGCGTCGCCAGCAGCACGTTGAATATAGGGCGGAAGCGGCAGCTTGCCGTGGCGTTCGAGCAACTGGACGAGGTCTTCATCGTCCGGGAAGCGGAGGTGGAAGAATTCGCCCACGCGCCCGAGCACGGTCACGTCGAACGCATCTGCCAGCCGCAGGGTGCTGCCCGGTTTGGGAGACTTGGATGCGCGGATCTGCGCAAGCGCTTCGTGCGGGCCCACCGGGCGCTCGATCAGCACCTCGATCTGGCCGCCCGAGGCCTTGGTGCCGTGCAGGCGCGCATGCAGCACACGGGTGTCATTGAACACCAGCAGGTCGCCGGGACGAATGTAGTCGGGGAGGTCCGAAAACTGCCGGTCATCGAGCGTATCACCCACAATCAGCAGGCGGCTGGCGCTGCGCTCGGCAAGCGGTGCCTGCGCAATCAGATCGGGTGGAAGCTCGTAGTCAAAATCGTTGAGGGTCAGAGGCATCAAATAACAGTAACGGCTTGCCGCAATCGGTCGAGTTCAGTGATAATGCGTGCCCCTCCCTGCCGGGATGGCGGAATCGGTAGACGCAGCGGATTCAAAATCCGCCGCTGGTAACAGTGTGAGGGTTCGAGTCCCTCTCCCGGCACCAGGCAAGACAGCACGCATCGAAAGCGGCGGATTCTAGCAGCTTTCATTGACGGGCTCGGTCTCTGGCATTCTTCCCTTGGCCTTACCTGCCTTCCAGTGCGCTTCGTTGCGCTTGATGCTTCCGGACGTGTCTGACCCTCACGACGTCGTGTCCGTGGAGTCCGATTGCATCGGGCCGGCATTGCTGATCGCGCGCACTGCGGGATGCGTCAGCCGGCGCTCCACGGAAATCGCATAGAAGGATTCCCTGACGCTGTCGGCCGTGCCCAGGCGTTGTACGCCGTGCTGCCTGCAGACCTCGTCGGAGATCAGGTCGGCCGAGGGAAAAATGCCGACACCGGCCTCTCCGAAAGCCTTCATCAGCGCGCTGTCGTCGAATTCTCCGACGATGCGCGGGTGTACCTTGTGATCTTCGAGCCAGCGCAGCAAGGGGCGCCGCACCGCGGCATCGGCACCCGGCAGCAACATGGGCGCACCATGCAGGCAGGCAGGGAAGCCGCCTTTGAGACTGGCCGAGAGGGCCGGCGTGGCAAAGAAGCTGACCGGCGACTCGCCCAGCTTGTGGCTGAAGCCGCGCACGTCCATATGCGGTGGAAGCGGGCTGTCGGCCAGCACCACGTCGAGTTTGTGGACGGCCAACTCCCCAAGCAACTGGTCGAGCTTGTTTTCGCGGCACACGATGCGCATCGGTTCGGGCAGGGCGATCGAGGGGGCGAGCAGGACATAGGCGATTGCCTTGGGCACGACATCTGAGACGCCGACGCGAAAGGGCAGGGCGCGGCCGGCCGAACGCGTGCTGAGGGCGTCTTCCAGTTCGGTGCCGAGGCGGAAGATCTCCTCTGCGTAGTCGAGCACCATGTCACCGGTTTCGGTCAGCACCAGCCGCCGCCCCTGGCGGCGAAACAGATTGACGCCGAGCGTGGTCTCAAGTGCGGCAATCTGGCCCGACAGCGTCTGTGGTGCAAGGCCGGTGCGCTCGCTGGCCCTGACCACGCCGCCGGCACGCGCCACGCTCCAGAAATGGTGAAGCTGCTTGAAGTTGATCATGTGTATAGTTCGGTAAAACCAGATGAAAATTCAGTTGAACCCGGAGTTTATCGAACAGTCTGAGCCTTAGCATCCGAACTGTGTATTGCAGGGCGGTCATTGCACCAGACAAAGGAGACTCAGACATGCGAATCGATCTGCATTGTGACGGCGTTGAAGCGGCTCCCGGTTTGCAGGACTACGTGGCGCGTAGGATGCGCTTTGCTGTCGGCAAATTCAGGGATCACATCCAGTGGGCCCGGATCAAGGTGGCCGACGTGAACGGGCCGCGCGGTGGCGCGGACAAGCGCTGTGTGGTGCAGTTGCGCTTGCGCAACCTGCCGGACGTGGTGTTTGCGATCACCCAGCTCGATGTCAGGGCGGCGGTCGATGAGGCGGCGGACAGGGTTTCGCGCGTTCTCGCCCAGCGCCTGCGTCGTAACCGGCGAGTGGATCACACCCGCTGCGCGGCGTTGATCGAAGCGCCCGCCTGAGCACGCATTCAGTGTTTATGTTTCGAACAAATCAAAACTAGACTACGGCATCGCCGCTTGTTTCAAGGAGAATCACAGATGGAAAATCGCATTGCCTCGATGAACCGGTCGGAAGCCTCGGTGCTGTCGACCAACAAGGTCATCCGCAACACCTACATGCTGCTGTCGCTGACGCTGGCGTTTTCGGCAGTGACCGCAGGTGCCTCGATGGCGTTCGGGCTGCCGCATCCGGGCCTGATCCTGACGCTGGTCGGCTATTTCGGCCTGTTGTTTCTGACGACCAAGTTCCGCAACAGCAGTCTGGGCATCCTGTTCGTCTTCGCGCTGACCGGGTTCATGGGTTACACCCTAGGTCCGATCATCTCGCACTACCTGTCCATGCCCAACGGCAGTCAGGTCGTGATGCAGGCGATGGGCGGTACGGCGGCGATTTTCCTTGGCCTGTCGGGCTATGCGCTGACCACGCGCAAGGACTTCTCCTTCATGGGCGGCTTCCTGATGGTTGGCATCCTGGTGGCCTTCCTTGCGGGTCTGGGCGCGGTGTTCTTTGAAATGCCCGGCCTGTCGCTTGCCGTGTCGGCGATGTTCGTGATGCTGATGTCGGGCCTGATCCTGTACGAGACCAGCAACATCATCCACGGTGGCGAAACCAACTACGTGATGGCGACGGTCACGCTGTACGTGACGATCTACAACCTCTTCACCAGCCTGCTGCACCTGCTGGGTTTCATGAACAACGACTGACGCGCCTGCTGACTGCAATCCGGGGCGACTTCCGCAAAGGGGTCGCCCCTTTGCATTTGTGCTTGCTGCGGCCGAGAGCTGCGCGAGCGGTTACAATGGATGACTTTTTTTCAACGGGAAAGGTCCCATGAAGACCACCTTTCTGGACTTCGAACAGTCGATTGCCGAGCTTGAAGGCAAGATCGAACAGTTGCGTTTCGTGCAGGACGACTCTGCGGTGGACATCTCCGAGGAGATCGGCCGACTCGAGGCCAAGAGCCACACGATGACCAAGGATCTCTACGGCAAGCTCACGCCGTGGCAGATCGCACAGGTCGCACGCCATCCGCAGCGTCCTTACACGCTGGACTATGTCCAGCATATCTTCACCGATTTCGAAGAGCTGCACGGCGATCGCGCCTTTGCCGACGACAAGGCAATCGTGGGTGGTCTGGCGCGCTTCAATGGCCAGAGCTGCGTGGTCATCGGCCACCAGAAAGGGCGCGATACCAAAGAAAAAATTGTGCGCAACTTCGGCATGCCGCGGCCCGAGGGTTACCGCAAGGCCATGCGGCTGATGAAGCTGGCGGAGAAGTTCGGCCTGCCGGTGTTCACTTTCGTCGACACGCCGGGCGCCTACCCGGGCATCGGTGCCGAGGAGCGTGGGCAATCCGAGGCCATCGGCCACAACCTCTACGTGATGGCCGAGCTCAAGGTGCCGCTGATCTGCACCATCATCGGCGAAGGCGGTTCGGGCGGCGCGCTGGCGATTGCTGTCGGCGACCAGGTGATGATGCTGCAGTATTCCACCTACTCGGTGATCTCCCCCGAAGGCTGCGCCTCCATTCTGTGGAAGAGTGCGGACAAGGCGTCGGAGGCGGCTGAAACCATGGGCATTACCGCCGCTCGTCTGAAGTCGCTGGGCCTGATCGACAAGATCGTCAACGAGCCGGTGGGCGGTGCGCACCGCGATCATCGGGCGATGGCACAGAGCCTGAAGCGCGCGCTGACCGATGCCTTGCGTCAGGTCGATTCGATGACGCCGGCCGATCTGGTGGCGCAGCGGATCGAGAAGCTGATGGGTTACGGCCGCTTCAAGGAACAGGCGGCCTGAGTACATCCCCGCTACAGGCAGCCGCGGCCGTCCTCGAGGCGGCTGGCGTCGGGGCGCACAGCCGCTTGTGCTGTGCGCTCTCAGGCGGGGTTGATTCAGTGGTTCTGCTGGACCTGCTGGCGGGCTTGCAGGCTCGCTTTGGCTTTGCGCTGAGCGTGGCGCATGTGAACCATGGCCTGAACCCTGCAGCCAGTGTCTGGCAGGCACACTGCGCAGCACTGTGCAGCCACCGTGGAATTCCCTTTGCTGCGTTTACGGTCGATGTCGCACGCGACGATCCCGAGGGGCTGGAATCTGCGGCGCGCAAGGCCCGGCACGCAGTGCTGGAGTCAGTGGCGTGTGACTGGCTGGTGTTTGGTCATCACCGCGACGATCAGGCCGAAACGGTTCTGTTTCGCCTTTTTCGTGGAACCGGTTTGCGCGGCGCGAGCGCCATGGCTGCGGTCGAACCCGGTGCGGCAGGGCGCGCAGGGCGTCTGCGCCCGCTGCTTGGCGTCGGCCGCGCGGCCATCCGCGACTGGGCTCGTGCGCACGCACTGGCCTGGGTCGAGGACGACAGCAACACCGACTGTCGTTTTGCACGCAACGACATTCGCCATCGCATCCTGCCGGCGATTGAAACTGCCTATCCTTCAGCCTCAGCCTCGATCGCTCGCGCTGCGGCGCACTTCAGAGAAGCCAGCGACCTGCTCGACGAGCTTGCCGCCGGCGACGAGCGCGCCTGCGGCGGCCGCATGCTGGTGCGCGAGGTGCTGCTCGCGCTGTCCGATGCGCGTGTTGCCAACCTGTTGCGCTGGCAGGCCCGCTGTTGCGGCATGGCAGCGCCCTCGCGTGCGCGCCTGCTGGAGGCTTTGCGCCAGCTGCGCGCGGCGCCTGCGCTGCGGCCGCTCCATTTTCCGCTCGGCGATCTGGTCTGCTGTGCCTACCGCGGCGAAGTCTGGCTGGAGCCGGTCGGGGGCGGTCTGCCGACGCCTTGCCACTGGGCGGGTGCGGCGGATGTCGAGAAACCTTGGGGGGCGGGCAGGGTGGTGTTCAGCGCGGCACAGGGGCGTGGCATTGTCCGTGCTGCACTGGATCAGGCGGCGAAGCTGAGTCTGGTGACGCGCCCGGCGGGCCTGCGCATGCGGCTGGCGCCGGAGCGGCCCAGTCGCACATTCAAGAATCTGTGCCAGGAGGCCGGCATCCCGGCGTGGATGCGCGACCGTCTGCCGGTGCTGGAGGTCGACGGCAAGGTAGCCTGGATTGGCGGGATTGGCGTCGACGCGGCTTTTGCGTGCCCGCCCGGGGGTGAGGGTGTCGAGCCGGCGTGGGTGCCCGTCAGCTCCTGAGCGTGGTCAGCATCTGCGCCAGTTCGACGGCCGAGCGTACCTGCATCTTGTCGAACACTTTTGATCTGTGTGCTTCGACGGTGCGCATCGAGATCGACAGTTCGTCGGCAATGACCTTGTTGAATTTTCCTTCCAGAATCAGTTCCATGACCTCACGTTCGCGTGCTGTCAGCGTGGACAGCCTGGCTTCGACCGTGTCGCGATCGGCTGCCGCCTGCTGACTCGCTGCGTCGCGCTCGAACGCGCGCTGCACATGCTCGATCAGGTCGTTGTCGTTGAACGGCTTTTCGATGAAGTCGAAGGCGCCTTTCTTGAGTGCGCTGACCGCCATCGGTACGTCGCCGTGACCGGTGATGAAAATCACCGGCAGGGTGCAGTTGCGTTCGATCAGCACGTCGAAGCACTCCAGCCCGCTCATGCCTGCCATGCGGATGTCGAGCACAATGCAGCCGCGCCATTCTGGCTGCCAGGCGGCGAGAAAATCCTCGGCCCCTGGCCACATCCGGCAGGCCACACCGCGGGTCCGGAACTGCCACTGCAGGGCATCGCGAATGGCTTCGTCGTCGTCGATGATGTGGGCGCAAGCCTGGGTCATTGGCGTTCTACCGGTAGCGAAAGGATGAAGATGGTACCGCCTGAAGGGTTTGGCTCAAAAGTCAGGCGACCATGGTGGAGTTCGGCAATCGAGCGGCAGATGTTGAGCCCCATGCCCATGCCTTCCTCCTTGGTGGTGAAAAAGGGCTGGAATAGCCGGGCGGCAGACTCTGCGTCAATGCCTGCGCCGCAGTCGCAGACCTGCACTTCCATCGTGCTCCCTGTGCTGCGGGTGCGGATGCGCACTTCCCGCAATGCTGCAGGCGTACTGCGCATTGCGTCCATGCCGTTACGCGCGAGGTTCACGAGGATCTGCTCGATCATGACCGGGTCTGCCGTCACCATGGGCGGATTCGGCAGCAGCTCGGTGGTGATGCGCATCCGACGTTTGCGCGCATCTGCCTCGATGAGGCCGACAGCCTCGACGATGATGGCGTTGAGGTCGACGGTCTCTCGTTTCGGTTCGGAGCGGCGCACGAAATCATGCACGCGGCGGATGATCTCGCCCGCACGACGTGCCTGACGGCCGATCTTTTCGTGGATCTCGCGCAGCTCCGCAGGGTCGACTTCGCTCGCATCGAGGCGGTTGATGCAGCCGCTGTTGTAGCTGGCAATCGCTGCCAGCGGCTGGTTCAGCTCGTGCGCCAGCGTGGAGGCCATTTCACCCATGGTGACCAGGCGCGAGGTGGCCTGCAGGCGCTCCTCCTGCTGGCGGGCAAGTTCGCGTGCCCGCTTCTGCTCGGTGATGTCTAGTACCGAGCCCATCCAGCCGTTGTCCCGTCCTTCCGCATCGATCAGGGGCGCTTCGAAAATCAGGGCGTCGAAGCGCTCCCCGTTCTTGCGCCGCAGCGAGACTTCGAGCCCGTCCACCGGCGTGCCGGCCGCCATCACATTGTCGTGGACCTCAAGCGTGCGGTCGATCTGATCCGGGTCCCAGTAAGGCATGGGCGGTGTGGCGCCGATCAGTTCGTCGGCGCTGTACCCGGTCATGCGGCAGAAGGCCGGGTTGACGTGGGTGATGCGGCCTTCATGGTCACGCGCCCGCAGGCCGGTGATGACGGAGTCCTCCATGGCCTTTCGAAACGCGGACTCCCGCCTCAGGGCCTGTTCGGCGGCCTGACGGCGCGCAAGCTGGCGTCGCAATTGCCAGGTGCTCCATACGATGACGGCTCCAAAGAGCACGATGGACGCAATCAGCAGGACCAGCACCCACCGGGTTTCGCCCTTGTAGGCTGTGATCTGCAGCATCAGGCCGCGCCCCGGGGGATCGAAGGGGGTGGTGTAGCTCAGGTGGGAGGCAAGCGGTGCAATCTTGGACTTTGCTGCAATCTCCTGTCCGTCCGGATCGAGCACCGCAACGCGGTATCGCTCCGAGAACCACCACGGCAATTCGCGGGAAACAAGATCGGAGAGTGAGTAGACGGCGACGACCACGCCCAGAAACGCATCGTCCGACCACGCGGGAACATGCACTTCGAAGTGGTACCTGTCGTTGACCACCGGGTAGGCCGGGCCATAGACCGGCCGTCCGAGCCCGCGTGCAAGGGTCATGACCGATTCCGAGGGAACTGCGCCGTCGGCCTCGCCAACCAGGCCGCGGTCCTGGGCCGGGGGCAGGGCCCCCTTGAGTTCGCCATCCTGGTCGAGCCACAGCACGCGGACAATGCCGCGATCCTGGCTCATCAGCTGGCGCAACTGTGCCTCGGTCTGCCCCGACGGTCGTCCGGCACTGAGCAGGAGCTCCGGGCCGATCTGCTGCAGCAGGGCCTCGTTACGATCGAGCTGAAAGCGCAGGTTCTGCTCCATCCACAGGACATCGGTGAGCAGCGTCGTCTGCTGCTCCTCGGCGTCGTACTGCCGTGTGAGCCAGACCAGCAGCACAATGGTTACGAGGAACAGGGTGAGGAAGAAATACGGAAGGCGACCGATCCAGCGGTTGCGCGTGGTGTTGTGGGTATCGGACAGAGAGTGCATTGCGCGGACGTTCGACCTTGGCTTGGAGTCGGCTGTATTGACGGTGTTTATGCCCACATCCATTAGATTTGCGGTATTCCACAATTGCGATCATTGTTCCGGTCGACCAGTATGCCCGCACTTTACGGCGGGTTTGGCCGGCCTTGAAGTCTCGTATGGCGGTGTGCAAAGCATGCCGGTCTCGAGTCGAAAACGCATTCAGTGCGTCAGTTTCTCAATTGGAGGAGATGGGTAATGAAAATTCGTGCGCTTCTACTGGGTCTTATTGCTGCGGGCATCACCGCAACTGCTGCTGCAGCCGATCCTATCGTAATCAAGTTCAGCCACGTCGTGGCGACGGATACCCCCAAGGGCAAGGCCGCCGAAAAATTCAAGGAACTGGCCGAAAAATACACCAGCGGTGCCGTGAAGGTCGAAGTTTACGCGAACAGCACCCTGTACAAGGACAAGGAGGAGATGGAAGCGCTGCAGCTTGGCGCCGTCCAGCTGCTCGCCCCGTCGCTGGCCAAGTTCGGCCCGCTCGGCGTGCGTGAATTCGAAGCCTTTGACCTGCCCTACATCTTCGACGGCTACGCCGACCTGCACAAGGTGACGACCGGTCCGGTCGGCCAGATGATGCTGTCCAAGCTTGAGGCCAAGGGCATCAAGGGTCTGGCATTCTGGGACAATGGCTTCAAGTCGTTCTCGGCCAACAGTCCGATCAAGACGCCCGATGACCTGAAGGGCAAGAAGATGCGCATTCAGTCGTCCAAGGTGCTCGAAGAGCAGATGCGCGAACTGAAGTCGCTGCCGCAGGTGATGGCATTCTCCGAGGTCTATCAGGCGCTGCAGACCGGCGTGGTTGATGGCACCGAGAACCCGCACTCCAACCTGTACACGCAGAAGATGCACGAAGTGCAGAAGAACGTGACCCTGACCGAACACGGCTACCTGGGTTATGCCGTGATCACCAACAAGAAGTTCTGGGATGGCCTGCCGTCTGCCGTTCGCACCGAACTTGAGAAGGCCATGGTCGAGTCGACCGAATACGCCAACACGATTGCCAAGGAAGAAAACGACAAGGCACTGGCTGCTGTCCGCGCTTCGGGCAAGACCGAGGTGTATCAGCTGACCCCGGCTGAAAAGCTGGCTTTCAAGAAGGCGCTGGCGCCGGTACACAAGAAGATGGAGTCGCGTATCGGGGCTGACCTGATCCAGTCCATCTACAAGGAAACGGGATTCGATCCGTCCAAGCTGTAATTCGTTTCTGTACCCGGAAGCGCCCGTCAGGCCGTCACCTGACGGGCGCTTTTTGCAGGGAGACCCCCATGAATAAAATTCTCGATCGTCTCGAAGAGATCATCATTGCGTCGCTGATGGCGGTGGCAACGGTGGTGATCTTCATTTCGGTTGTTCATCGCTACATGTCCGGCTACGAAATTCCGTACCTGCAGGACTGGTTGCTGTCGATGAACTTTGGCTGGGCGCAGGAGTTCTGCATCATCCTCTTTGTGTGGATGGCCAAGTTCGGCGCGGCCTATGGCGTGCGTACCGGCATCCACGTGGGTGTCGACATCCTCGTCAACAAGCTGTCGGACAAGCCCCGAGCGGCCATGATCCAGCTCGGCCTCGTGTGCGGCGTCATTTTCACCGGACTGATCGGCGTGTTTGGCGCGCTGTTCATCTGGGAGAACGGCATGGCCTACGAAACTCTCTCCCTGTTTGGCGCCGATGTTGGCAATTTCTACGAGGGCCCGACGACCCCGGACCTTGAGTGGCCAACCTGGATCGTGTATGCAGCGGTTCCGCTTGGTTCCTTCCTGATGTGCTTCCGTTTCCTGCAGGTGATGGTCAGCTTTGCCAAGACCGGCGAACTCCCCCGTCACGACCACGGCCATGTCGAAGGACTGGACGAGGAACAGGATGCGAGCGTGCTGCTCGAGGGTGAAGCAATCTCGATGTACGAGGATATCGAGCACGGGCAGGCTGGCAAGCCCCGTGCAGATCGTCCCGGCACCGACGACAAGCGCTAACAGGAGCATGCAGGAATGACTAACACACTTGCGATTTTCGGCCTGCTCGTCGTCCTGATGGCGATCGGCATGCCGGTAGGCGTGGCGCTCGGCCTCACCGTGCTGAGCTTCATGTTCATCTTCACTGACGTGCCGCTTGAAGCGGTGGCGTTGAAAATGTTCACCGGTATCGAGAAGTTCGAGATCATGGCGATTCCGTTCTTCATCCTCGCCGGTAACTTCCTGACCCACGGTGGCGTGGCGCGACGCATGATCAACTTTGCCACGGCAATGGTCGGTCACCTGCGCGGTGGTCTGGGCATGTCTGCAGTGCTGGCATGCGCGCTGTTCGCGGCGGTGTCGGGATCAAGTCCCGCAACGGTGGTGGCAATCGGCTCAATCCTGATTCCGGCAATGGTCAAGCAGGGCTATCCGATTCGCTTCGGCGCGGGCGTGGTGGCTTCGGCGGGCGGTCTGGGTATCCTGATTCCGCCATCCATCGTCATGGTGATGTACGCGGTGACGACCAACTCGTCGGTCGGCGCGCTGTTCATGGCGGGGGTGATCCCGGGTCTGTTGCTGGCATTCATGCTTGGTCTATGTACCTGGTATGTGGCCAAGAAGAACAACTACCCGACGCTGCCCCGCGCACCGTGGAAGTTGAAGCTGCGCTACTTCAAGGATGCCTTCTGGGGCCTGATGCTGATCGTCGTGGTGATGGGCGGGATCTATTCCGGCATGTTCACTCCGACCGAAGCGGCAGCGATGAGCGCGGTGTACGCCTTCTTCATTGCGGTGTTCGTGTACAAGGATCTGACCTTCAAGCAGATTCCCCGTGTGCTGCTCGACTCGGCAAACATGAGCGCGATGCTGCTGTTCATCATTGCCAGTGCGATCTTGTTCTCTTTCATTCTCACTTCCGAGCAGATTCCGCAGCGCATGGCTGATGCGATCGTTGCAAGCGGCATGGGGCAGGTCGGCTTCCTGATCGTGGTGAACATTCTGCTGATCGTAGCTGGCGCGCTGATGGAGCCGTCCTCGATCATTCTGATCCTGGCGCCGATTCTGTTCCCGGTGGCAGTGGCGCTGGGCATTGACCCGATCCACTTCGGCGTGATGATCACGGTGAACATGGAAATCGGCATGATCACGCCACCGGTCGGGCTCAACCTGTTCGTGGCTAGCGGCATCACCAATGCGGGCCTGACGGAGATGAGCAAGGCCGTAATGCCCTGGTTGTACACCATGCTGGTGTTCCTGATGATGATTACCTACATCCCGAGCATCTCGACCTTCCTGCCCAAGGCGCTGGGCATGATGTAATCGGTGCTGTTCGTAGCACGCTGCAAAACCCGGCCTCGTGCCGGGTTTTGTTTTTTGTTCGGCTGTCGCGCTGAAGAAGGCTGCGCGATGGTGCCGGCTCAAGGGCCGTATCGCGGGGCGCAGAAGCCTTCTGTGCGCCTTGAGTTCCACTTCGGCGCATAATTGCGCCTGTTTCTCTGAAAACGTCGTCCGACGCCCGAGGTCTGTTTTGAATACTGTCCGCAAGAATCCGCCGCAGCCGGCCCCGTCCCGTATTGCAGGTACGCTCAAGGTCAATCGTCCCGCACCCGAGGCGCCGCCTGCCGACGCCGCAGATGTGCGGCGCAAGCCGAAGAAGGAAGGCGAGCAGGGCGGGCGTGGCGGTCGCGACTCGCGCCCGGATGACAGACGCGCAAAGGATGCGAATCCGCCCCGACGTGCGGGCAAGCCCGAAGCGCGTGACGCAGGTCGCAGCGGTGGGCGTACCGATGCGCGCAGCGATGGTCGCAATGATGGCCGCAATGATGGCCGCAGCGCGACCCGTTCGGATAATCGTACTTCGCCCCGCGAGCATCGCGCCATTCCGCCCGGCCCGCCGCTGACGCCGCGCACCTCCACCGCTGAAGGACTGCGCCTGTCCAAGGTCATGGCGGACCGTGGTATCTGTTCGCGTCGTGAAGCCGACGAATTGATCGAGCGCGGCTGGGTGTTCGTCGATGGCAAGCGGGTGTCCGAGCTCGGAACCCGGATCGATCCTGATGCACGCATTGCGCTGGCCCCGGAGGCCAAGCAGGAACAGGCGCAACGCGTGACGATTCTGCTGCACAAGCCCGTTGGCTACGTGTCCGGCCAGCCCGAGCCGGGGTATCAGCCGGCAATGGCACTGATTGGCAGTGACACCCAGTATGACCACGAAACCTCGCAACGCTTCCACCCCTCGCAGTTCAAGGGGCTGGCGCCAGCCGGCCGGCTCGATATCGACTCGACGGGCTTGCTGGTGTTTACTCAGGATGGCCGCATCGCCCGTCAGCTGATCGGCGACAACTCTTCGGTGGAAAAAGAGTACATCGTGCGGGTCGAGGGGCAGCTGGCCGAAAATGGTCTGGCACTGCTCAACCATGGTTTGTGGCTGGACGATCGTCCGCTGCGCGAGGCGAAGGTCGAGTGGATCAACGATGACCAGTTGCGATTCGTGCTGCGCGAGGGGCGCAAGCGCCAGATCCGCCGCATGTGCGAACTGGTGGGACTGAATGTGGTGGGCCTCAAGCGGGTGCGGATCGGCAAGGTCGCCCTGCGCGACCTGCCCCTCGGACAGTGGCGTTACCTGGCCGACGACGAATCGTTCGCCTGAGTCGCCAGCACGGATTGGCGGGCCTGCTGGCATTGGCGGCCTCGCCCCGGCTTGTGGCGCCGCCGTCCCTGACTGTTTGAACGAGCGGCGTGCTCAGCTGCCCTCGTTCGAGTTCGGGTCGGGCGAGGTCATTGGCAGGGCGGTGGCAAGTACCTTGTCGATCCGCTTGCCGTCGAGGTCGATCACTTCCAGGCGCCAGCCTTCCCAGGTGGCGATATCCCCTGTGTTGGGCAGGCGTCCGAGCAGCCACATGACCATGCCGGACAGGGTGTGATAACGGCCCTTTTCTTCCTCTGGCACGGTCTTGAAGCCGAGTCGATCCTTCAGCTCCACAATCGGAATCAGGCCGTCGAGCAGCCAGGAACCATCCTCGCGTTGCATGGCCCAGGCTTCTTCCTTGTTTTGAGGCGTGAACTCTCCGGTTACCGATTCAATCACGTCATGCAGGGTGACCATGCCCTGAACTTCGCCGTATTCGTCGATCACGAACACCGTATGCGCGCCGGAGGCGCGGAGCTGATCAAGCAGTTCCATGCCGGTGAGCGACTCAGGCACATACACCGGGGGCTGCAAGTCATGGGTGAGGTCGACCCGGGCGCCACGCAGCATCTGGTTGAAGAGCTGCTTCGAGCTGACGATGCCGAGGATGTCATCAAGCCCGCCGCGGCAGACCGGGAAGCGTGAGTAGCAGGACTCTGCCATCAGGGTCATGTTCTCCTCGGGCGGACGGTTGATGTCGAGCCAGACCATGTCCGAGCGCGGCACCATCAAGGAAGCGATCTGGCGATCATCCAGTCGAAAGACGTTGCGCACCATCTCGTGTTCGCTTTTCTCGATCACGCCTGCTTCCGACCCTTCGTCGAGCATTGCGTGGATCTCCTCCTCCGTGACACTGGGGCCGCTGGACTCGCGCTGTCCCATCAGTCTCAGCAGCAGCGCGGTGGAGCCGGCCAGCAGGTGGACGAAAGGGCGGGAGGCGATCGACAACAGGTACATCGGCCGCGCCACGAGACGGGCAATGCCCTCCGGATTGATCTGACCGATGCGTTTCGGCACCAGCTCACCGACCACGATCGAGACATAGGTAATGACCACCACGACCAGCACGGTAGAGCCGATCTCGCTCATGCGCTGCTCCATCCCGAGCGTTTGCAGCCAGATTGCCAGCGGGCCCGCGAGCGCCGCTTCGCCGACGATGCCATTGAGGATGCCGATGGAGGTGATGCCGATCTGGATGGTCGACAGAAAGCGCGTCGGCTCTTCGCCGAGTTTCATTGCGACGGCAGCGGAACCGTCACCGTCTTCGGCCAGACGCGCGAGGCGCGCCCGGCGTGCGGTCACCAGGGCAATTTCGGACATCGCGAAAAGGCCGTTCACGACGATGAGGGCGGTAAGCAGGAGTATTTCCATGGAAGGTTTTCAGTTTCCTGAGTCGTGACGTGTGCAGCCCTGCCCGCAGGCATGCTGAAAGATTCGTGATGGGGTGGCGCGAAGGGCAGGGCCGGTCGCCATCAGGCGCTGCGTCGGTGCCTGCGCCGCAGGGGCGCGGAAGGACGCATCAGGAGTGACAGGATCCCCGCGCGGGTGGCCTGACGTGAACCGGTGGCCGGAGGTGTCGGTTGCGCCAATATTCGACGACTGGGGGACGAGGCCCCGGGAAGGACAGAAGCAACTCATAGTGCGGAGTTGTCAAACCCCGCGCAAGCCCTGATCTGTTGAGAAGCGGCGATCATGCCGCAAGTCTGCGTGCTTGTCACGGCCCCGAAGAATGTGCTTGATCCACCCTTCGGTACCTTGACTTTGGCGTAACGCGATATAGACTGCGGGGAATCAAGGGGAGTAGCTTTTCAACGCCGCAGCATCGTCATCACGGCTGGTTCGTCTCGCGACGGCCTCCCGGTGCTTCGGGCGACGGAATACCGTCGCAGGCGAGACCTTGCCCGAGGGCAAGGTCCGTGCATGGATAGCGTGCATCCAGGGTCTGTGTCCTTCGGGAACAGGCCCTTTTTGTTTTCTGTGCGGAGTCAGCGGTGGAATCGATCGGTACGTGGTGGATGTGGGTGGCGTTTGCAGTCATCGTGCTGGCGATGCTGGCGGCAGACCTCTTTCTGTTCAAGGGCGGACAACAGCACCGTGTGTCGCTCAGGGAGGCTGCCGCGTGGTCGGCAGCCTGGGTGTCGGTGGCAATGCTGTTCGCGGCGGGGCTGTGGTGGTACCTCGACGTCAGCCTCGGTCGGGTTGTTGCCAATGAGAAGGCGGTGGCATTTCTGACTGGCTACCTGGTCGAGAAGTCGCTGGCGGTCGACAACGTCTTTGTCTGGATGATGATCTTCAGCTATTTCGCTGTGCCCCTCGAATTGCAGCGCAGGGTGTTGTTGTATGGCATCGTGGGGGCAATCGCGTTGCGTACGGTCCTGATTTTTGCCGGTAGCTGGCTCGTGACCGAGTTTCACTGGCTGCTCTACGTGTTCGGCGCCTTCCTGGTCATCACCGGCATCAAGATGGTGTGGTTCGCCGAGCACGATCCGAACCTGGAGAAGAACCCCTTCATCCGCTGGATTCGCAATCACTACCCGATTACCGAACGGCTTGAGGGCGAGCGCTTCTTCGTGATGCGCGACGGGGTGCGCATGGCAACCCCCTTGCTGCTTGCGCTGGTGCTGGTGGAAATCTCCGACGTGATCTTCGCGGTCGACAGCATCCCCGCGATCTTTGCGATCACCACCGACCCCTTCATCGTGCTGACCTCAAACCTGTTCGCGATCCTTGGTCTGCGGGCGATGTACTTCCTGCTGGCCGACCTGGGCGACCGCTTCTCGCTGCTCAAATACGGTCTGGCAGCAATCCTGGTTTTCATCGGAACCAAGATGCTGATCGTCGAGTGGGTGAAGATTCCGGTGATGGTGTCGCTTGGTGTCGTCGCCGTGCTGCTTGCGTTGGCGGTAGGTGCCAGCCTGTGGCACTCGGCGCGCGAACGAGCGCATGCCCCTTGAACGGTCTGCGGGCTATTCGCTCATTGGCACGCGCCGGCGCGACACGCCATCGTGATTCAGTTTGTCCGGCCTTTACGGCTTGCCGGTTTGTGCGCGAGAAGCTCAGCGTCTTCTTCGGATAGTCCGCTTACCGGTGTGAAGTGACCGTCGAGCGGACATTCCCTGCCGGGCGGGCACTCGTGTTCGCATGCACACTCGGCCTGGGTTTCGTCCAGCAAGACCATTTCCTTGACCGCTTCGCAGCGGCCGATCGGGGAGTCGAATATACTCATGATTGTCTCCTGCGCCAGATTTTATTGATCAGTTGCTACCCGCTTTGTCAATGTCAGTTTAGGCGTTGGGTGCGAACTTTGTGCGGCGAATCCGCCTCGGGTTGACCTGGCTCAAACCGGGGGCGCGATGTGCCCGGGGGCTGCGGGGCAGGCTTCTTGCAATTCACGTCCAGATACGGGCGCGAGAGCTTGTTCCAGCCCGGGCCGGGCGAGGCCTGAGCACAAAACAGGCGTCCGTCCAGCTTGCTTTGCCACCAATGCCAGGCGGCAGGCGCGGCAATCGACGAGGTGCCTGGCAGCAGGCAGAGCAGAATGCTCAGGGTGCGGAGGCAGCGTGAGGGCATGGCTTACTCCGCGCGCAAGGCTTCGACCGCGTTCATGCCCGCAGCACGGCGTGCGGGGATGACTCCGGCGGCCAGGCCAATGAGCACCGCTACGGATTCGGCGACAAAAACAAAGTGCCAGGGCGTGGTCACTGGCAGGGCGGGGACGAACAGTCCGATCAGCTGGGCAATGCCGGCGCCGATGGCGAGGCCGAACAGGCCGCCAATCGCGGCGAGCGCGACCGCTTCGCCAAGAAACAGCCCGAGAATGGTTCTGCGTCGCGCGCCGAGCGCGACCAGCAGACCGATTTCGTTGGTGCGTTCGGCCACTGCGATGGTCATGATGGTGATGATGCCAACGCCGCCCACCAGCAGCGAAATGCCGCCCAGGGCACCGACGGCCGCGGTGAGAATGTCGAGGATGTTCGAGAGGCTGTCCAGCATGTCCTCCTGGGTGGTGAGGGTGAAGTCATCGCGCCCATGGCGCGTGACCAGGATCTTCTTTACCGCGGCTGCGACCCGCGATGCGGCGACGCCTTCGTCGTAGGTGATGTTGATTTCCATCAGACCGTCGCGGTTGTACAGCGACAGCGCCCGTGCCGTGGGGATGTAGGCCGTGTCGTCGAGATCGATGCCGAGAAACTGTCCCTTGCTCTCCATGACACCGATGACGCGGTAACGTTCGCCACCGATCTGCACCCGCTCGCCGAGCGGATTCGCGGTGCCGAAGAGTTCGTGCTTGAGCGTGGAGCCGAGCACGATGAAGGCGCGGGCGTTGGCCGCATCGTCAGGGGGCAGGAACTGACCGCTCTTGACCCGCATCGAGAACACGTTCTGCATGTCTGCGCCCACACCCATGATGTAGGTGCGGCGAACGCGGCCGTTGGCACGGACTTCCGAGTTTCCCGACACATTGGGCGTGACGCCGGTGACGAAGGGCGCACGCTCGAGCGCGGCCGCATCCTCGAGCGTCAGCTCCCGGGTGGTGGAGGGCAGGCCGGGTGGCCCGCCGCGCGCGCCCTGGCGGCCCGGCGTGACTTGGATGAGATTGGTGCCGAACTGGGTGAACTCCTTGAGCACGAACTGATGCAGCCCCTCGCCGATCGAGGTCAGCAGGATCACTGCGGCAATGCCGACGCCGATGCCGAGCAGGGTCAGGAAGCTGCGCATGCGGTGCGCAATCAGGGCGCGGAGTGAGAGCTGGAAGAAATCTCGCCAGAGCATGGCCTGTCCTAACGCTTGGCCAGGGCCTGTACGGGGTCGAGGCGTGCAGCCCGCCGCGCCGGTAACACGCCGAACAGCAGTCCGGTGCCCAGCGCCGTACCGAGGCCGGCCGCGACTGCCCAGTCAGGCGGCCACGCCGGCAGCACCGGGTAGGCCAGGCGGATGCCCCAGGCACCAAGGTGGCCGAGCCCGTAGCCGACCAGCGCACCGGCAATCGACAGCAGCGCCGCTTCGGTGAGAAAGGCAAACCGGATGTCGCGAGCGGTGGCGCCGAGGGCCTTGAGCAGACCGATTTCGCCGGTGCGCTGGGTGACCGCCACCAGCATCACGTTCATCACCAGGATGCCGGCGACCGCGAGGCTGATTGCGGCGATGCCGGCGACGCCCATTGTGAGTGCGCCAAGGATGCGGTCGAAGGTGCCGAGTACCGCGTCCTGGGTGATCAGGGTGACGTCGAGTTCGCCATCGCGGCGGGCCCTAAGAATGTCCTCGAGCTGCTTCTGTGCGGGGGCGAGGGCCTCGCGATTGCGGGCCTCGACCATGATGCGGAACAGGGTGTTGGTATTGAACATGGCCTGCGCGGTGGCGACAGGCACCATCACCAGTTCGTCGGTGGTCATGCCCAGGCCCTGGCCGGCCGGCGCCATGACGCCGATGACGCGCAGGCGCGTGTCGCCAACGCGCACCATGCGCCCCACCGCGGCTTCGGCGCCGAACAGCTCGCGCCGGATCTTGTCGCCGATCACCGCCACGGCGCTCGCACGCCCGAGGTCTTCCCGGGGCAGGAAACGCCCTTGGGCGACGCTGTACTGACGGATGTCGAGGTAGTCGGCGTTGGTGCCGAGCACCATCACGTCGCGCAGGCGTCCGCCCACCGAAATCTCGGAGTTGCCGACCGACAGCGGGGCGATGCGGCTCACCAGCGGTGCGCGCAGCAGGGCTGCAGCGTCGTTCACCGTAAGGTCGCGCGGGGTACTGGTGATGAAGCTGCCCGCGTTCACGCCCCCGGTCTCGTTGCGACCGGGCAGCACGATGATGAGATTGGCGCCGAGCGAGGCAAACTCGCCCACGACGTAACGGCGTGCGCCATCGCCAAGGGCTGTCAGCACCACGACTGCAGCGACACCGATTGCCATGGCCAGCACCATCAGCGAGGTGCGCAGTGGATAGCCCAGTGCCGCACGGGTGGCAAAGCGCAGGGTGTCTGCCGGGGTCACGATCCGCTGGCCCCGCGATCTGCATCTGTGCCGCCACGCAGATCTCTGACCAGGGCGCCGTCCTCCATCATCAGGCGGCGGCGCGCACGCTCGCCCATCGAGGGGTCGTGGGTGACAACGATCAGCGTGGTGCCGCTGGCGTTCAGCGCCTCGAGCAGGGCGGTGACCTCTTGCCCGGTATGCCGGTCGAGGTTGCCCGTCGGCTCGTCGGCCAGCAGCACGGCGGGTTGCATGATGGTGGCGCGCGCGATTGCGACGCGCTGGCGCTGGCCGCCCGAGAGCTCTTCCGGGCGGTGGTCGGCGCGGGTCTGAAGGCCGAAGTCCTTCAGCGCGCGCGTTACGCGGGTCGAGCGTTCGGATGCCGGCATGCCGGCAAGCATCAGCGGCAGGGCTATGTTCTCGGCCGCGGTCAGGCGGGGAACGAGGTGGAAGCTCTGGAACACGAAGCCGATGCGACTGCGGCGCACCGTCGCCTGCTCGTCGGCGGACAGGGTGGTGACGTCGCGCCCCTCCAGTCGGTAGTGCCCGGCATCGGGGCGGTCGAGCAGGCCGAGCAGGTTCAGCAGCGTGGATTTGCCCGAGCCTGACGGCCCCATCACCGCGACGTACTCGCCCGCCTCGATGGTGAGCGACACCGCGTTCAGCGCGTGTACTTCACTGTCGCCCAGGGTAAAGACGCGCTCGATGCCTTCAAGCTCGATCTGCGCCATGGCTTTGACTCGAGCGTGGTCAGCGGGTGCGGCCATCGTCGTCGACGACAGCCTGCGCGCCCGCCGTTACGCCCTCACGCTCCAGCGAGGTGACGATACGCTCGCCAGCCGCGAGCCCTTCGAGTACCTCGGTCTGATCCCAGTTGGCGAGCCCGGTCTTGAGCGCCCGCTCGCTCAGCACGCCGTCGTCGCCCAGGACTAGCACGCGCTGGCCTTCGCGCAGGGCTGCGGTCGGGATTCGCAGGGTGTCCTCGCGGGTGTCGAGCACGATCTCGACATCGGCGCTGTAGCCCACAAGCAGGCCGCGCGCTTCTTCAGGGTGGTCGAAGGCGACGTCGACCTCGACCGTGCGGGCCTGTTTTTCCACTGCCGTAATGTAGGGCGCGATGCGCTTGACCGTGCCCGCAAAGGTTCTGTCCGGCAGCGCTTCGAAACTGATGCGGACGACCTGTCCGGGCTGGATCTTGGGTGCATCGATTTCGTCCATCGGCGCCTTGACGTAAAGGCAGGACTCGTCGATGAGGTCGATGGCCGGGGGGGTGGGCACGCCCGGGGGCGACGGCGTGGCGTACTCGCCGAGTTCGCCCGTGATCTTGGCGACCGTGCCGTCAAACGGGGCGATCAGCACCGTGCGCTGGCGATCGATCTCGGTCGCGGCCATCTGCGCCTCGACCGTGGCAACGTCGGCGCGGGCCGTGGCGCAGGCCGACCGACGCGCCCTGGCCTCGGTGCGGGCCTTGTCCTCGACGCTGGCGGAAACGAAGCCGCGCTTGACCAGCGCAGCCTGCCGTTCTGCTTCGCGCTCGGCATTGTCCGCAAGCGCGCAGGCTTCCTGAACGCGGCGCCCCGCGGTGATCAGCTGGGTCCGGCTGACGCTGAGGCGGGCGTCGATGTCACGGTTCCACAGGCGCATCAGCACCTGCCCGGCCTTGACGCGGTCGCCCTCCCTGACCGGGAGCGCCTCGATCCGCCCGCCGATGATGGTCGACATTTTGGTGCGCTGGCAGGCCTCGATCTCGCCGGCACGGGTATTGGCAATGCTGGCCTCCACCTTGCCGCGACCGACTTCGTGCACCACAACGGCAACCGGCTGCGGTCGCGTCAGCCACCAGATGACCCCGCCAAGCAGCGCGAAGATGAGGAGGAGATAGAACAGGCGGCGTGCGAGCGTCATGACAGTGAGTCTATCAGTGCGTGATGATCCTTGTGGCGTCGCCCGCTGCTGCGTCCCTGCAGCAATGGAAGCTTGAGCACGCGGAACCCCGGAAGGGCCCCCGCGTGCCGGCCGTCAGCCCTTCTTGCTGACCTTTGCCCAGGAATCCTTGAGCGTGACCGTGCGGTTGAACACGGGCGCTCCATCCGCAGAGTCGCGACGGTCGGCGACGAAATAACCGTGGCGCTCGAACTGGAAGTGGTCTTCAGGATGCGCACCGCGCAGCGCCGGTTCGAGCCAGGCGGTGATGACCTGTTTTGAGTCGGGGTTGATGTCGTCAAGGAAGTTCCGCTCCAGATCCTCCGCGTCGCCTTCGCGACGCTGCCCGGGGTGCGGATGGGCAAACAGGCGGTCGTAGATGCGGACTTCGGTCGCATAGCCATGGGCAGCAGACACCCAGTGCAGGTTGCCCTTGACCTTGTAGTTGTCGGCGCCGGGGGTGCCGGACTTGGAGTCGGGCATGTACTCGGCCAGGACCTTGACGATGTTGCCGTCGGCATCCTTCTCGCAGCCGGTGCATTTGACGACATAGCCATAGCGCAGACGCACCATGTTGCCGGGGTAGAGGCGGTGAAAGCCCTTGACCGGCTCTTCCATGAAGTCCTCACGCTCGATCCACAGTTCGCGCGAAAACGGCATCTCGCGCTTGCCCAGTTCGGGCTTCAGCGGGTGGTTCGGGGCGTGGCACTGCTCGCTCTGGCCGGCGGGGTAATTGCTCAGCTCGAGCTTGAGCGGATCGAGCACGGCGACCCGGCGCGGGGCCGAGTCGTTGAGGTGCTCGCGCATGCACTCCTCGAGCACGCTCATGTCGATCCACGCGTCGCCCTTGGAGACGCCGATACGCTCGGCGAACAGACGGAAACCCTCGGGGGTAAAGCCGCGTCGACGGGCGCCGATCAGGGTTGGCAGGCGCGGGTCGTCCCAGCCGTCGACATGGCCTTCGTCTACAAGCTGGATCAGCTTGCGCTTGGACAGCACGACGTAGGTGAGGTTGAGGCGGGCAAACTCGATCTGCTGCGGCAGCGGACGCGGGAAGTGGCCGGCGGTGGCCAGCGCGTCGAGCAGCCAGTCGTAGAACGGGCGCTGATCGGCAAATTCGAGCGTGCAGATTGAGTGGGTGACGCTTTCGATGGCGTCCTCGATCGGGTGGGCAAAGGTGTACATCGGATAGATGCACCAGTTGTCGCCCGTACGGTGGTGGGTCGCCTTGCGGATGCGGTAGATCGCAGGGTCGCGCAGGTTGATGTTGGGGCTCGCCATGTCGATCTTGGCGCGCAGGATCTGGCTGCCTTCGGCAAACTCTCCGGCACGCATGCGGCTGAAGAGGTCGAGGTTTTCGGCCACGCTGCGGTCGCGCCAGGGGCTGTTGGTGCCGGGCTTGGTGAGCGTGCCGCGGTTGGCGCGCATCTCGTCGGCCGACTGCGAATCGACGTAGGCCTTGCCGGCCTTGATCAGCGACACCGCGCAGGCGTACATGATGTCGAAGTAGTCGGAGGCGAAGTACAGGTGCTTGCCCCATTTGAAGCCGAGCCACTGCACTGCCTCGATGATCGAGTCGACGTACTCCTGCTCTTCCTTCTCGGGGTTGGTGTCATCGAAGCGCAAATGGCAGGCGCCATCGTAGGCTTCGGCAAGGCCGAAGTTCAGGCAGATCGACTTGGCGTGGCCATAGTGCAGGTAGCCATTCGGTTCGGGCGGGAAACGGGTTTCCACGCGGCCGGCCCATTTGCCGCTGCGCATGTCTTCATCGATGATGTTGCGCACGAAATTGGTGGCAGGAGCGGGTGCAGCCTTGGTGTCGTTCGGATTCATCGGGTGGGGCGGGTCCGGGTTGCGGCGCACGATGCGCCGGGTTGGTTACTGGTTTGGGCGAAATTGTAGCCGATGCGCCGCCCTTGGCGCCTGATCGCGTCCGTGGCGCGTCATCAGCCTTGGGTACAATGGAGCCTGTTTTCGCCTGGTATGTGACTCATGAACCTCGATTCGCTTGAAAGCTGGCTGAAGCAGATTACCGGTGGCGATGCGCTGCTTGCACTGGTGCTGCAGGTCTTCGTTGTCGTGCTGGTGGTCGTGGTGGCCAACTTTTTTCTGCGCAGGGTGCTGGCGCGGCTTGAGGAGCGTACCCGGCTGACCACCACGCCGTGGGACTTCGCCCTGGTCTCGGCGGCCCGCAAGCCGCTCACGCTGCTGGCATGGATCGTCGGCATCACCTTCGCTGCGCGCATCGTGCAGGCACACGCGGATGCCGCGCTGTTCGAAGCGGTTGCGCCGGTGCGCACCATCGGCGTCATCGGCTGCATCACCTGGTTCCTCGTGCGCTTCATCTCCAATGTGCAGGACGGCGTGATGGCACAGCGCCTGGCGCAGGGTGAGTCGGTCGATCGCACCACGGTGGACGCAATCGGAAAGCTGCTGCGCATCTCGGTGCTGATTACCGCCGTGCTGGTCGGGCTGCAGAGCCTGGGCTTCTCGATATCCGGGGTGCTGGCGTTCGGCGGTGTCGGCGGCATTGCGGTCGGCTTTGCCGCCAAGGATCTGCTGGCCAACTTCTTCGGCGGACTGATGGTGTATCTCGACCGGCCCTTCGTGGTGGGAGAGTGGATTCGCTCTCCGGACAAGGAGATCGAAGGCACGGTGGAGGAGATCGGCTGGCGCCTGACCCGCATCCGTACCTTCGACAAGCGCCCGCTGTATGTGCCCAACTCGGTGTTCACCCAGATCACGGTGGAAAACCCGTCGCGGATGAGCAATCGCCGCATCAAGGAAACGGTTGGGCTGCGCTACGCCGACATCGACAAGGTGGCGCCGATCGTGAGAGACATCAAGGCCATGCTGCGCGCGCATCCGGACATCGACCAGGCGCCGACCATGATCGTGAATTTCACCCAGTTTGCCGCGTCTTCGCTCGACATCATGGTGTACACCTTCACCGTGACGACGGCCTGGGTGGCGTATCACGAGGTCAAGCAGGATGTGATGCTGAAAATCGCCGAAATCGTCGAGTGTCATGGCGCCGAGATCGCGTTCCCGACCCGCACCCTGCATGTGGAGGGCGCCGTCGATACGGTATCGGTGCCGGCGTCGGCGCCGGTTGCGGGTTGATGGACTTCCACTACGAACTTCGGGTTTCGATATGAACTTCTCGGCGTTTGCCGCAGTCGGTGTGGGTGCAGCGTGTGGCGCGTGGCTGCGGTGGGGCTTGGGCGTGTGGCTCAACCCGGTGTCTGCAAAGATCCCGCTGGGAACGCTGGTGGCAAACCTCACCGGCGGATTTCTGATGGGGCTGGCGCTTGCGATGGTGCATGCGCTGCCTTCATTGTCGCCGACCGTGAAGCTGATGCTGACGACGGGGCTGCTGGGCGGTCTCACCACCTTCTCGACGTTTTCCGCTGAGGCCTTTCACTTGGTTCAGCGGGGTGCCTGGCTGTGGTTCGGCGTGCATCTGGGCGCGCACGTCGCAGGATCGGTGCTGATGACCTGGGCGGGCTACAGTCTGTTCAATGCCATCCGGGCCTGATCAGCAGTCGCGCTAACGCTTTGTTGCATTCCGGTCTGTGTGCTCCGGTGTGCAAGACTGCAGAATTGTTGGGCATGAATCGTGGTCCAATAACCATCCGCCAACAAGAAAGGAGGCTCGATCACCATGAAGACCATTATTTCTTCCGTTGTTTGCGTGGCACTTGTCAGTGGGTGCGCAGGGATGAATGAAACCCAGCGTGACACGGGTACCGGTGCGGCCATCGGTGCTGTGGCCGGCGCTGTGCTTGGGGCAGCAACTTCGGGCAAGGGCAATCGCGGAGAGGCGACTGCCATCGGTGCAGCGGCGGGTGCCGCGATCGGTGCGGGCGGTGGCTACCTGTGGTCGCAGCGCATGCAGGAGCAGAAAGCGGCCATGGAGCAGGCGAGCCAGGGAACCGGCGTCGGTGTGATGCAGACATCGGATAACCGGCTCAAGCTTGATATCCCGAGCGACATCTCCTTCGATACCGGTCGCTACGACATCAAGCCCAATCTGCGTCCTGTGCTCGACCGGCTGGCTTCCAATCTCACCCAGTACACGGTGACCACGGTGACCATCGTCGGCCATACCGACAGCACGGGCTCGGATGCGGTGAATAACCCTCTGTCGATCAATCGTGCGGCCGCGACACGTGACTATCTGACGGCGCGCGGCGTGGCGCCGAATCGCATCACCATCGACGGCCGCGGTTCGCGCGAACCGGTGGCTGACAACAGCACTGCGGCGGGTCGCGCGATGAACCGCCGAGTCGAGATCTTCATCGCCGAGCCTGCGAAGTAAACAGGCACCGGTCTGACCGAATGGCAAAGGGCCCGTCCGCAGTCGCTGCGGGCGGGCCCTTTTTGCTGGGTGCTGCCTTGGCCTAGCCCTTGACCGCCGGCAGTGGCGCGAGCAGGGCGGCGATGTCGGATTCGCCAAACTTGGCCAGCGCGTTGCCATCTTCCGACAGCACGCCGGCTGCCAGCGCGGCTTTCTTGTCCTGCAGGGCTAGGATGCGCTCCTCGATGCTGCCGGCACAGATGAGCTTGAACACGAACACCGGCTTGTCCTGCCCGATGCGGTGGGCACGGTCGGTGGCCTGGTTTTCGGCGGCGGGGTTCCACCACGGATCGTAATGGATCACGGTGTCGGCCGCGGTCAGGTTGAGGCCGACGCCGCCGGCCTTGAGGCTGATCAGGAACACCGGCGCGCGGCCCTGCTGGAAGTCTTCCACCGGAATGCGACGGTCGCGGGTGTCGCCGGTGAGGCTGACCCAGCCGATCTGTGCCTCGTCGAGCTCGGCTGCGATCAGCGACAGCATCTGGGTGAACTGCGAGAACACCAGAATCCGCCGTCCCTCATCGATGAGTTCGGGCAGCATGTCCATCAGCATGTCGAGCTTCGCCCGCTCGGTGACGCGCGATGCGGCCGGGGACTTGAGCAGGCGGGGATCGCAGCAGACCTGACGCAGTTTCAGCAAGGCGTCGAGGATCACGATCTGGCTGCGGGCGAAGCCCTTGCTGGCAATCTCGCCGCGAATCTTTTCGTTCATCGCCGCACGCACGGTCTCGTACAGATCGCGCTGTGCGCCTTCAAAGGCGACGCTGCGCACGATGATGGTCTTGGGCGGCAGTTCAGTGGCGACGTCTTCCTTGCGCCGGCGCAGGATGAAAGGCTTCAGGCGGGCGGCGAGGAGGTCGCGGCGCACGGTGTCACCGTGCTTTTCGATCGGCGTACGCCAGATGCGGGTGAACTGCTTGAGGTCGCCGAGAAAGCCTGGCAGCAGGAAGTCGAACTGCGCCCACAGCTCGCCGAGGTGGTTCTCCAGCGGCGTGCCGGTGAGGCCAAGCCGGTGCCGGGCGCGGATCTGGCGAATGACCTGTGCGCCCTTGCTTGCTGCATTCTTGACCGTCTGTGCCTCGTCGAGGATCAGCAGGCTCCATTCGCGGGCCTGCAGCGCCTCGGCGTCGCGCCACAGCAAGGGATAGGTTGTGAGCGCAACGTCGACGCCGTCGAGCTCGTCGAAACGTGCGTGACGATCGGCGCCGTGCAGGTTCAGCACCTTGAGCCGGGGTGCAAAGCGTTTGGCCTCGGCCTGCCAGTTGAACACCAGCGAGGTCGGCAGGATGACCAGGGCGGGCTGGTCGAGGCGGCCGGCCTGTTTTTCGGTAAGCAGGTGGGCGAGTGCCTGCGCCGTCTTGCCCAGGCCCATGTCGTCGGCAAGAATGCCCGCGAGGTCGTGTCGCACGAGATGCTGCAGCCACGCCAGGCCTTCGAGCTGGTAGGGGCGCAGCTCGGCCTTGAAGCCTCGCGGTGCGCGTACGCTCTTGATGCCTTCGGCGTTGCGCATGCGTGCCGACAGCGCGAGCAGGGTGTCGGCGCCGCGACCGGGAAGTTCGAGTTCGGCCAGTCGTCCGGCATCGAAAGCGGGCAGGCGCATGGGCTCGCCGGGGCTGTCGAAGAGGTCGACCAGTGCGCGCACCAGCGGCTTGAGGCGGCGGGCCGGAATGCGCAGCCGGCCGAGTTCCTCGTGGTGCAGGAAGATGGATTCGTCGTCGCCGATCTGGTCCAGCGCCCCCGACAGCCAGCGTCCGTCCTGCGCGAACAGCGTCGTTAGCAAGGGCGCCAGCGCGACCGGGCGGCCATCGACCTCGATTCCCGGCGAAATGTCGAGCCAGCCGCTCTCGGCTTCGTCGACGTCGAGGATCAGCGCGTCGATATCGACTGCGTGATGACGGAAGTCCGCCGGCATCTCGATGATCCAGCCTTCGGCCCGCAGTTGCGGCAGCTCGTTGGCGGTGAACTGTGCCCACTCGTCTTCGTCCGAGAGCCCGAGCATGTGCGCGGGCACAAGGTCGTAGCCACCATGAACCTTGCCTGGCGGGACCTTGGCCAGACCGCTGCGGACCAGGCGGCGTGCTGCGGCGGCCTCGACGTCGGCATCACGCTCGAGGCGGGCGGTGCGGCCGTCCGGCAGCGCGTGCAGCAGTGCGCTGTCATGCGCGTCGATGGTGAGTTCGCCGTAGCGGAAAGCCAGGGTTGCGTAATCGAAGTGCTCCAGGCCGTAGCGCGGATAGCTGCGAAAATTCACGCCCGCCACATCGACGGTGCCAATGCGCAGCACCGGGATGGCGGGGCCGCCGACGCGTACCGCGGGGGCATCGCTGCTGGCCGGCCCGGGGAGTTCGGGCGCGACTTCGCGCAGGGTGTCGGCGACGAGTTCGGATTCTGACGGGGTGAGCGGGGGCAGCAAGAGCAGGCGGACGATCTGCTCGGGCGCTGCGTCGAGCGTGATGAGCCCGGCTTCGTTGGTCTTGCGCTCCACGTACCAGGGCGGCACCAGGGGCATGACCAGTTCGGCTTGCGGTTCGACGCGCAGGGCAGGCGCACGCCGGCCATCCGTGGTGGTCAGCCATTCGAGGCGGCCGGGGCGGGCAGCGCCCGGCTTCAGTGCCGGGTTCATGAGGTCTTCGAAGTGGCATCGCCCGCTTTCGACCAGTGCCTCGACCAGCGCCTGCGAGTTGCGCCCGGCGAGCGGCAGCGGGTTGTCGAAAAGCGGGCCGCGCGGGCGCTGGGCCCACAGCAGGCGCAGGATGTCGAGATCCGTGTCGTCGATGAACGAGGGTGGTGCATCGAGCGCCCGCTCGTAGTTGCTCCAGTTCTCCGAACTGCGGATCTGGCCCTGGCGGTCCAGTCTGACCTTGAAGCAGTTCAGTGCGTACTGGCGGGTTTCGGGGTCAAAGCGGACCAGGTAGCGCAGGCCGTGGGTGGTCGATGCCTGTCGCTCGGTCGGGGCAGAGGGCACCCCGGCTGCGGCGCGGAAGGCCTCAACCCAGGCCAGCACCTGTTCGCGCGGACGATTCGGGTCCTGGCGGCGGTTCAGCCACGCCAGCAGGGTGGCCGCGACGTGTTTGCAACTGCCGCCCACAGGGCAGCTGCAGGTGGACTGCAAGGCGCGTGCGGCCAGCGGGTGAGGGTTGAACCGGATCGCCACACGGTAGGGCTGACGCGCAGAGCCCTGAACCTGTGCCGAAAGCAGGTCGCCCTCAAGCTGCAGGTTGCTCGTCGCACGCAGGCAGGCGCGCCCCTTGTCCAGTTCGCGCTGTCCGAGCCAGGTGATGATGTCGGCTTCAGAGAAAGTATCGAACACGGTCATGCGGCGGTTTGCGGGGAGCGGGACAGGTTGGGCTGCACGGCAGTCGAAGGTGTCCGGGACACGTTGGCGAAAGGCGGAAGTTTACCCGTAAATGGCGCCGCGCCGTGTGATTGCTGTGCTGATTTGCCCGCGATGGAGTCTGCAGCGGCGCAGGCGCGGGGTGTCGGCGCCTGTTCCTGGCCGGAAAGACAGGCGCGCATGCAGCGAACAGGGTGGCTTGAGGGGGCGCTGCGCCCGCAGCGTTTGCGCGGGGGCTGCCCCGAATGGGATGGGGGGCGCGGTGCGCCGGGTCAGAGCGATCGGGCGCGGGTCCGATGCGTTCTGACCCTGGCGGTTCAGTCGTTGCAGGCCATCAGGTCGGGGGAGAGACGCCATGCGGGTGCGGTCTGTACCGCGAACCCGCAGCCGGTCCTGGCCCGCACTTCATCGAGTGTCACGCCCGGATGCAGTTCGGTCAGCGTCAGTCCGCCTGCCTGATTGACGAGGAAGACGCACAAGTCGGTGATGATCATGTCCACCACGCCTTTTCCGGTCAGCGGCAGACTGCACTGGGGCAGGATCTTGGGCGAGCCGTCCCGCGCCGTGTGTTCCATCAGCACGATCACCCGACCGACGCCGGAGACCAGGTCCATTGCGCCGCCGGGACCCTTGACCATCTTGCCCGGTACCATCCAGTTGGCCAGGTCGCCGTTTTCCGACACTTCGAGCCCGCCCAGAATGGAAAGGTCTACATGCCCGCCGCGAATCATCGCGAAGGAGTCTGCGCTGGAGAAGAAGCTGCTGCCCGGCAGGCTGGTGATGGTCTGCTTGCCGGCGTTGATCAGGTCGGGGTCCAGCGCCTCGGCGGTGGGAAAGGGGCCGATGCCGAGCAGGCCGTTCTCCGACTGCAGCGTCACCTGCATGCCGTCCGGGATGTAGTTGGCGACCAGGGTCGGGATGCCGATGCCGAGGTTGACGTAGAAACCGTTACGCAACTCCTGGGCGGCGCGCTGTGCCATGCGGTCGCGTACAGGGTCGTGCTTGCCGGGTGCGGCGGCGCCGGCCGTGGTGCGGAATTCGATGCGCTTCTCGTAGTCGCGCCCCTGGATGATGCGGTCGACATAGATGCCCGGGGTATGGATCTGGTCCGCATCCAGCACCCCCGGCTCGACCAGCTCTTCGACCTCGGCGACGGTGATGCGACCGCAGGTGGCGATCATCGGGTTGAAGTTGCGTGCGGTTTTACGGAAGACCAGGTTGCCTGCGCGATCGCCCTTCCATGCCTTGACGATGGAGACGTCGGCTTGGATCGCGGGTTCGAGCACGTATTCGCGTCCGTCGAAGGCGCGTGTTTCCTTGTCCTTTGCGAGGAGCGTGCCGTACGCGGTGCGGGTGTAGAAGCCCGGGATGCCGGCGCCGCCTGCGCGCAGGCGTTCGGCAAGCGTGCCCTGGGGAACGAGTTCGAGTTCCAGTTCGCCGGCGAGCACCTGACGTTCGAACTCCTTGTTCTCGCCCACGTAGGACGCGACCACCTTCTTCACTTGGCGCGTCTTGAGCAGCGGCCCCATGCCGAAATCATCGACGCCGGCATTGTTGCCGACGATGGTCAGTTCGCGGGTGCCGGCCTGCAGCACCGCGTCAATGAGATTCTCCGGTATGCCGCACAGGCCGAAGCCGCCCGACGCCAGGGTCATGCCATCGAACAGCAGTCCGTCGAGGGCTGCTGCGCCATCCGTGTACACCTTGTTCATATCTTTCCGACTCCCCTCAGATCCTGTCTCTGGCAAAAAAAGGGGCAGGCCGTGGCCTGCCCCGCGCGGAACAGCGCTCAGTCAGCGCGTTCCGGCACCGGCATGCCGATCCAGTCCTTGTAGAAGGACTCGATATCCGGCTCGAAGTCGTGGATCACCGGATACCAGGGGGTGGGCGCTTCGACGTCGTGCATCGTGCCGCAGGTCGGGCAGTAGTACTCGCGATAGACCTGCCACTGCGTGTCGGGCGCCATCAGCCTGGGATACACCTCGGTCATCGCCTCTTCGGTGTCGCGCACGTAGATCGAGGCATGCATCTTCCAGTTCTCGCGGTAGTCGCAGAACTCGTGACCGCAGTCACACTTGATGAGCCACTTCTTGCTCTTTGCGGACTGCACGATGTACATGTGCGGGCCGAGCGGCAGGACGATGCGATCCTTGAACGTGACCTTTTTCTGCAAGGCATCGACGTACTGCTTGAAGCGGCTGTTGTCCTTGGGCATGGACAGCATGCGGAAGGTGGTTTCCCAGTCCAGCGAGCCGTCGACCAGGTGCGAAACCTGTTCATTCGTGTAGGTAGACATTGATTGCTCCTTGATTATCTTGGTCGTTTGCCTGGGAGGTCACTCTTCGACCTGGACAACGGTCTTGACGTCCGGCATCAGTGAGAGGTCCATGCGATGCTTGGAGCCGTAGGTCGGCACATCGAGTTCGTCTTCCAGCAACTGCCAGTCGGACGGCAGGGTCCAGAAGTCCTTGAACTGGCGGGTGAACTTCTCCGACAGTGCAAAGCTGGTGGCGAACATGTGCTGCACCTGCACCGACGCATGCTTGTTGAGGATGCGTTCGCGCTCTTCCTTCATCCACTCGCGGGTCGGCAAGGCACGTGCAAGGCGTTCCTTGCGCATCTCGGCACGGCGCGCCTGGGTCGCGGCGGCATCGACCGTGAACACGCCCTTGGCATCCTGCGAGAACACCGCGCCATACACCTTCCGTGCGTACTCGGGGAGCAGGAACTTCTGGTTGAGGTCGCTCTCGATGGCCTTGGGTTCGCGATCGATCGGATCGCCAAAGCCGGGGCCGCCGCGCAGGTAGTTGAGGTAAAGGTCGTGGTTGTCGTAGCAGTCCTCGGTGGTGACGCACTGCTTGTCGCGCTTGACCACCGCGGTGGCATCGATGTGACGCTCGTAGTCCGGATTGCTCGGATCGATATCGCCACCCAGCGGCAGGGAGTCGCCGACGGTGATGCGCTGCTCGAGCCCGGTCTTGTGCGCTTCGAAACGGTAGCCGGTGGCCGAGGGGTAGCCGCCCATCATGCCCCAGTCACTGTTCATGTAGCCGTTGCCCATGAAGAACATCGTCCAGTCCTGGGCGTTCCACACCATGCGCAAGGTCTCGAAGCCGCAACCGCCGCGGTACTTGCCGTAGCCACCGGAGTTGGCCTTGACGTTGCGTCCGAGGTAGAGCAATGGCTCGGCCATTTCCCAGATCTCGATGTCCCCCATGTCGCCTTCGGGGTTCCAGATCGCTGCGGCGTGGTTCAGGCCGTCCTTGATGGCGCAGGCACCGGTGCCGCAGGACGAGGCTTCGAAGCTGTTGACCGCGTGGATCTCGCCGTCCTGGTTGATGCCACCACCCTGCAGCCAGTTGGAGGTGTTGGCGTTGCCGGCATTGACCTCTTCCAGATAGCCGCGGCTGAAGTAGGACTGGCCGAGGCCGCGCCACAGTGCTGCCCAGCCCGAGACCAGGAAGTGCCAGGCATAGGCGTGCCCTGTGCGGCGGTCGTCCGGGTTGCACCAGGTGCCCTTGGGCAGGTGGAACTCGGTGGCGTAGTAGGCGCCGTCATTGATGCGCTGGGTCGGTACCAGGGTCTGACACATCATCACCCAGATGCCCGAGGTGAAGGCCACCTGGTGGGCATTGAAGGTGTGCCAGCCCCAGCGGCTCGCGCCCTCGAAGTCGAGGCGCCACTTGCCGTCCGGCTTGATCGTCATCTCGCAGGGCGAGTGCATGATCGAGTCGAGCTTGGCGAAGGCGTTGGAGACCTGGACGTCGTCGTGGTTGAAAGGCACGTCGACAAAGGACACCTTGCGATACTTGCCCGGCAGCGTCATCGCCTTGACGCGGCTCATCAGCCCGCGGCGTCCCTCCTCGATGACCTCCTGCGAGAACTTCTCGTAGGCGTCGAGTCCGTCGGCGCGGATCACGTCCTCGACCAGCTCGCGGATCATGTGGCAACCGGCGATGCGGGTCTTTTCGTCGAGGATCCAGTACTTGGGCGTGCGCACCGAACGCTGCGATTCATGCAGCCAGTCGCGCAGCGGCTCGTCATTCACACCGGTCTTGCGGCAGGTGATCATGTAGCCGTCACCGAAGCGCTGGGTCTGGCCGGTGGACATCGAGCCCGGTGTGACCGCGCCGGTGTCGATGACGTGGGTGACGCCGCCCACCCAGCCGATCAGCTTGCCTTCCCAGAAGATCGGCACGATGGTGGCGATGTCGCAGGGATGCACGTTGCCGATGGCGCAGTCATTGGTGGTGAACATGTCGCCGGGGTTGATCGTGGGGTTGGCTTCCCAGTTGTTCTCGATCATGTACTTGATCGCGGCGCCCATCGTCCCGACGTGGATGATGATGCCGGTCGAGGTCAGGATGCAGTCGCCGGCGGCGTTGTACAGCGTGAAGCAGAGCTCGCCTTCCTGCTCGACGATCGGGCTGGCAGCGATCTTCTTGGCGGTTTCACGGGCGTGGACCAGGCCGCCGCGCAGCTTGGAGAACAGCTTCTCGTAGCCGATCGGGTCGCTGTCGCGCAGCTCGAGCTTCTCCAGACCGTCGTAGTAGCCGGTCTCCTTGGTGCGGGCAATGATTGCGTCGCGGTTCTGCTTGAGCGTCAGGCCGCTCTTGAGCAGGTTGCCGACACCGATTTCCTTGTGGCTCATCATATTCATGATCTGTCTCCTTACTTGACTTCTTTGAGGTGGAACAGGCGATGCTTGTCGATCGTCGTTTCGAAGCCGTCGGGCACGACGAAGGTCGTGGCATCGGATTCGATGATGGCGGGGCCCATGATGTAGTTACCGGCCTTGAGCGACTCCATCTTCCACAGTGATGCTTCGACCCACTTCTTGTGGCGGTAGAAGGGGCGGGTGCCGAGATAGGCCTCCTGCGGCGGAGTGGGGCCGGCATCCGGGTCTTCCGGAAGCACCGGCTTCTGCGTCATGACCATGCCGCGCAGAATCGCGCCGGTGATGGAGAAGCCCAGTTCAGGCGAGCGCGCGGAGTTGGCATAGACGCGACCGTAGGTGGTCTCGAAGGTCTCGATGATCTTGTTCCAGTCATCTGCGGTGGCTGCGCTGGTGACCGGGGAGACGATCTCGAGGTCGTTGAGCTGGCCCATGTACTGCATCTTGTAGCCGGGGATCAGCATCACGTCTTCGGCCTTGTAGCCGTTGATCACGAACTCCTCGATGACCTTGACCGCCAGTTCGCCCCAGGCGTCCTGCAGGCTGGCGCAGGCTGCAGCCTTCTCCGCATCGCTTGCGAACTGCGCCACGCCGAGGTCCACCGATTTGTCGTAGCGGTACTCGAAGTCGGCGCAGGCGCAACCGAAGGCCGAGAAGCCGGCGGCCCAGGCGGGCACCACGACATCCTTGAATCCGACGCCCTCGGTATAGCCGTAGGTGTGCACCGGGCCGGCACCGCCGTAGGAGAAGCAGGTGAACTCGGCCGGGTTGTAGCCCTTGGCGCTGATGTTGGCGCGCAGGTACTCGGACAGGGTGAGGTCGAGCAGTTCGATGACGCCGGCTGCCGCATCTTCGACCGACAGGCCGAGCGGGTCGGCAATCTGCGCCTTGATGTGGTCGCGGGCACGCTGTACGTCGAGCTTGATCGCACCGCCGAGGAAGTTCTCGGGGTTGAGGTAGCCGAGTACGACGTGGCAGTCGGACACCGATACCGTATCCAGCCCGCTGTCGGCCCAGCAGGTACCGACGCGATAGCCGGCGCTGTCGGGCCCGAGCTTGATCGATTTGCTGTAGGGGTCGAGACGCACGAAGCTGCCGGCGCCGGCACCGACCGAGTCCATGGCGACCAGCGGCAGCGACAGCACCAGGCGGGCCATGTCGGGATCGGACTTGATGGCGAAATTGCCCTTGGTGATCAGCGCCACGTCGAAGCTCGTGCCGCCGATGTCGGAGCAGGCAATGTTCTCGTCACCGAGGTACTCGCCCAGCAGCTTGGAGCCGATGACGCCGCCGATCGGGCCGGACACGATGGTGCGGGCCAGCTCCTTGGCCTTCCAGCTGATCGTGCCGCCATGCGTGGCCATCACCCGCAGGTCGAACTTGGCGCCATGCTTCTTGAAGCGGTCGCTCACCTTCTTCAGCGTCTGGCGCGAGGGTTCGGCGCCGTAAGCTTCCAGAATGGTGGTGTTCATGCGGTGGCTTTCCTTGCGCGAAGGGTAGTAATCCACCGAGGCGAAGACCGGAATGTCCACCTTGAGCTTCTGCAGCTCGTCCTTGGCAAGGTCGCGTGCGCGCTGTTCGCTGATCTCGTTCTTGTGCGACTGCAGCAGACAGATCACGATGGCCTGGGAGCCGGCCTCAACCAGTTCGCGTGTGGCCTGACGGACTTCTTCCTCACGCAGCGGAATGACGATCTTGCCCTGCACGTCGGTGCGCTCGGTGACGCCGCGGGTGCGGGAGACAGGTACCAGAGGCTCGTCGTAGCGGTGCGTGTTGAGGTGGATGCGGTCTTCCAGCGCGTAGCCGAGGTAGCTTTGCAGGGCCCGGCCCATGGAGTGGATCTGTTCGAAGCCGCGGTTGCAGATCAGGCCGACGTCGAGCCCCTTGCGCATCAGGATGCGGTTGAGCATCGCGGTGCCGGAGTAGACGCAGGTCGCAAGCTCCGGATAGACATCGTCCACCGTGCGGTTCCAGTGGGCCAGGGCGTCTTCGGACGAGTTGAAGATGGCCAGCGATTCGTCCCCCGGGTTGCTCTGGGCCTTGCCCACCACAAAGCGCCCATCGGCGCGAACGAAGAAGGTGTCAGTCATCGTGCCACCGGCATCGATGCCCATCACCTGTACGGTTGAGTCCTGAACTTGCATGTCGCCTCCTGTCATTGATGTGTCGGGCTTTGAGACTTTTGCCGACGGCCCTTGCCTGGTGATTCGATTCGCCGGCAAGGCATCTCAGTCGCCCCCGGGGTGTTCCCCTGTGCCAGACATCGCAAGGGCTGTTCCAGGTGCGCCCGGAAATGACGGGGAGCTCGTCAATAGAAAAACAAATCAACGGGTTAAATATTTTTATGGTGCACGGGCGCGGTGCCGAGGTGCGTGCTGGAGTGTCCGGATTCCGGACAGTCAGACACTTCTGTCCAGACTTCAGACAGTTCGGAGTACGCATGCTGCGGTGCACAGATTATTGATAACATTGGATATTTTCTTGACGTGCTGATGTGGAGGTATTAGTTTTAACCAGATCCGAATCCCGCATTGACGATGGGGCCATCACACGCTGAAGATGCATTCATCACATCCCATGATTCCACGTGCAGGTAATGAAAGCGCAGTAGCCGACTCCTGGGAGCGCTTCGTGAATGACGATCCGCTCGTGAATGCGCCTGTGCGCGATGTCGTTCTTGAATCATGGCGACGCTGCCGGTCCGAAGCGGTCGACCCCTCGCGGGGGCGCGCTCCGACTGCAGACGAGGCATGGATCAGGGCGCTGCGGGAGAGGCACCGTTCGCTACACGAGGCCGCACGTCCGGTGCTGGATGCGATGAAGGAGGTTCTGCACGAGTCGGGCAGCATCATCATGCTGACCGACCCCAGCGGCACCATCATCGATCTTCATGGCGATACCCGGGCGCGCAATGCGGGTGAGGCGGTCAATCTGGCGCAGGGCGGGCGCTGGGTTGAGAACGTGATGGGCACCAACGCCATCGGCACGGCGATTGCTGCGCTGAAGCCCGTGCAGATCTACGCCAGCGAACACTACTGTCTCGACGTCAAACGCTGGACTTGCGCGGCTGCACCCATACTCGACCTGACCGGCACGGCCTTGCTGGGCGTGGTCGACGTGTCGGGGGTGAAGGAGACCTTTCACGGGCACAGCCTAGGCTTGGTCATGGCCGCTGCAAAGCAGATCGAGGCCGTACTTGCGAGCCGCGAACGCGATCTCCACGCCCGACTGCTTGAACATTCGATGGACAGCTTTGTGCGCTATGGCGGCGACTGCGTCATGGTGTTCGACCGTCGCGGAAGGTTGCTCAAGAGCAATGGGCGGCAGCACCTCGCACGCGAGCAATACGGTGTGCAGTTGCCGTCCATCACCGGGGGCCAGGTCGATGCGCTCGACCTCGAACATTCGCCCGACGAGCGCGCGATCCGTATGCCGCTCTGGCTGAACAGGGAGTGGCTGCAAGTCGTTCGCACCCCGAGCGGCGAGCTGGGGACCATGCTCATCATCCCGCTCAGTCATGGTGCGGGTGAGCAGACACCGAGTGCGGCTGCGCGCGAGGTGCGCGAACCGGCTACATGCCCAAAGGCCGATCCATTCGCCGAGATCATCGGCGTATCGGATGCCCTGGTGGCCGCGAAGGCCCGTGCGCAACGTCTGGCGCCCCTGGATCTGCCGGTCATGCTGCTCGGCGAAACCGGGGTTGGCAAGGAGGTGTTTGCGCGGGCGATCCATAAGGCGGGCGTGAAGCCCGACGCGCCGTTTGTTGCGGTGAACTGTGGTGCCCTGACCCGCGAGCTGCTCGCCAGTGAGTTGTTCGGCTACGTCGAGGGTGCTTTCACCGGTGCGCGTCGCAATGGCTTGCCGGGAAAATTCGAGCTCGCTGATGGCGGGGTGCTGTTTCTCGATGAGATTGGTGAGATGCCGCTCGACATGCAGCCCCATCTGCTGCGCGTCCTGCAGGATGGCGTCGTGGTGCGTCTCGGCGACACGCGCGAGCGTCGCGTGAGCGTCCGGATCATTGCGGCCACCAACCGTGATCTGCGTGGTGAGGTTGCGGCGGGACGCTTCCGTGAAGACCTGTTTCATCGCCTGTGCGTGACAAGCATTCGCCTTCCCGCGTTGCGCGAGCGGCCGGACGACATCAGCCGCATCGTTGATCATCTGAACGCGCGCCTGGCACAGAAGTATGCCTGTCCGGCCAAGCGCATCACGCCGGATGTTGTCGACGCCTTGTTGCATTACCCCTGGCCCGGGAACGTCCGCGAGTTGCAGAACGTGTTCGAGGGGCTGTTCGCGCTGAGTGACAACGGCGTGATCGACCGCAGCGTATTGCCTGAAGAGCTGGTTTCGGCCAGACGGGAAGCAGCATCGCCGGCGGCCTTGCCTGCTGCGGGGCTGAATGGCGCGCGCCTGGAGGATCTGGAGCAACAGGCGATTCTTTCGGCCGTGTCCAATGCCAAGGGGAACATCTCACAGGCCGCAAGGGCGCTCGGTATTTCGCGCAGTACCCTGTACGTCAAACTGGGCGTCTTGCGCGGGCGAGCCGACGGGCTGGCGCATCGGCACTGAGGCGGGGCTCGCCCACGCCCCGGCAAACGGCTGCGGCATGCCCGTCTGCCCGTTGGCGGCGGCAGATGTGCCGGGCAAACGACCAGGCAAAAAAGAGCGGGCCGCATCGGGCCCGCTCGTGTGCTGCTGTCAGCTGCGGGTGGCAGCCCGTGCCTTACACGTTCCGATAGACCTCGGCGCCACTCTTCACGAATTCCACCGCTTTCACTTCCATGCCCTTCTTCAGCGCGTCGATTTCGCTGATGCCCTGCTGGGCCGCGAAGTCGCGCACGTCCTGGGTGATCTTCATCGAGCAGAAGTGGGGGCCACACATCGAACAGAAGTGCGCGACCTTGGCGGAATCCTTGGGCAGGGTCTCGTCGTGGAATTCCTTGGCCTTGTCGGGGTCGAGACCAAGGTTGAACTGGTCTTCCCAGCGGAACTCGAATCGCGCCTTCGACAGCGCGTTGTCGCGGATCTGCGAGCCCGGATGGCCCTTGGCGAGGTCGGCGGCGTGGGCGGCGAGCTTGTAGGTGATGATGCCTTCCTTCACGTCCTGCTTGTTGGGCAGGCCGAGGTGTTCCTTGGGCGTCACGTAGCACAGCATCGCGGTGCCGTACCAGCCGATGGTGGCCGCACCGATGCCGCTGGTGATGTGGTCGTAGCCGGGGGCGATGTCGGTGGTGAGCGGTCCGAGGGTGTAGAAGGGCGCTTCATGGCACTGCTCGAGTTGCAGGTCCATGTTTTCCTTGATCATGTGCATCGGCACGTGGCCGGGGCCCTCGATCATCACCTGCACGTCGTGCTTCCACGCGATCTGGGTGAGTTCGCCCAGGGTCTTGAGCTCGCCGAGCTGGGCTTCGTCGTTGGCGTCGTAGATCGAGCCCGGACGCAGGCCGTCGCCGAGGCTGAAGGCCACGTCGTAGGCCTTCATGATTTCGCAGATTTCCTCGAAGTGGGTGTAGAGGAAGCTCTCCTGGTGATGCGCCAGGCACCACTTGGCCATGATCGAGCCGCCGCGGGACACGATGCCGGTCATGCGGTTGGCGGTGAGCGGGATGTAGCGCAGCAGCACGCCGGCGTGGATGGTGAAGTAATCCACGCCCTGTTCGGCCTGCTCGATGAGGGTGTCGCGGAAGATCTCCCAGGTCAGGTCCTCGGCCTTGCCGTCGACCTTTTCCAGTGCCTGGTAGATCGGCACGGTGCCGATCGGCACCGGCGAGTTGCGGATGATCCACTCGCGGGTTTCGTGGATGTTCTTGCCGGTAGACAGATCCATCACCGTGTCGCCGCCCCAGCGGATGGCCCAGGTCATCTTGTCGACTTCTTCCGAGATGGACGAGCCGAGCGCCGAGTTGCCGATGTTGGCGTTGATCTTCACCAGGAAGTTGCGGCCGATGATCATCGGCTCGGACTCGGGGTGGTTGATGTTGTTGGGGATGATGGCGCGGCCGCGGGCGACTTCGTCGCGCACGAACTCGGGGGTGATCTCTTCCGGGATCGAGGCGCCGAAGTGCTGGCCCGGATGCTGACGGCCGAGCAGTGCGGCCATCTTGTTGCCGGTGGGGCCGGCGGCCTTGAGCGATTCGATGTAGGCCTTGCGGTTGAGGTTCTCGCGGATGGCGATGTATTCCATCTCGGGCGTGATGATGCCGCGGCGGGCGTAGTGCATCTGCGACACGTTGGCACCGGGCTTGGCGCGACGCGGCTTGCGGTGCAGGCCGGGGAAGCGCAGTTCATCGAGCTTGGCGTCGGCGGCGCGGATGCGGCCGAACTCGGACGACAGGTCGGACAGCACCTCAGTGTCGCCACGCTCTTCGATCCAGCCGGCGCGCAGGGCGGGCAGACCGGAGCGGATGTCGATCTTGGCGGCAGGGTCGGAGTAGGGGCCGGAGCAGTCGTAGACGTAGATCGGCGGGTTCGGCTCTGCGCCAAACGAGGCCGGCGTGTCGCTCTGGCTGATTTCGCGCATCGGCACCTGAATGTCGGCACGGGTGCCGGCGATGTAGACCTTGCGCGAGTTTGGCAGCGGCGCGATGGCGGCTTCGTCGACGTGGGCGCTCGAGGCGATGAATTTTTCGCTGGCGTTCATTGCTTGTCTCCTGATGGGGCGGGTTCGTTGGCCGGTGAGTCAGTACGTGTCCGGCAGGTTGTTGTATGTGTGTGGCGGGCCGGCGTCCTTGCCGGTTGCCGCTGCATTAAGCGCCGGGCCTGGGCCACATGGCGTGGAAATGATGTACCGGGCCATGTCCATGGCCGACTGCGAGCTCGCCTGAATGGGCGATGGCGCCGAGCAGCCATTGCCGTGCCTGTCGCACCGCGGCCTCCACCGGCCTGAAACCGCCGGTGTGACGTGGCAGCAGGGCGGCGACTGCCGATGACAGCGTGCAGCCGGTGCCGTGGGTGTTCTTTGTTTCAATGCGTGGGGCAGGCAGTTCAATCATCTGGTCGCCATCGAACAGCAAGTCGACTAGATCGTTGCCTGGCAGGTGGCCGCCCTTGAGCATCACCCAGCGTTCGCTCGACAAGGGCAGCAGTTCGCGCAGGCGCTCTGCAGCGCGGTACATTTCCTTGACCGATTCGGGCGCACGCTGCTCAAGCAGCACGCCGGCTTCGGGCAGATTGGGCGTGATCATGAAGGCTTGTGGAAAGAGCGCATCGCGCATCATGTTGATCGCGCTCTTGGCTAGCAGCGAATCGCCGCTCTTGGCGACCATGACCGGGTCCAGCACCACGTTGGCTGCCTGCCAGTGGCCAAGACGGTCGGCAACCGTTGCAGTGACTTCAGCGCTGCCCAGCATGCCGATCTTGGTGGCGTGCAGGCTGACATCACTGAACAGGGTGTCGATCTGCAGACGCAGAAAGTCGATGGGCGGCACATGCACGCCGGTTACGGCCTGGGTGTTCTGTGCAGTGAGCGCGGCGACGACGCCGCAGCCGTAGGCGCCAAGCGCCGAAAATGTCTTGAGGTCGGCGAATACGCCCGCACCGCCTGACGGATCGACGCCAGCGATGGAAACGACATTCGGAACGGAGCTCGAGCGGACAGGTGATGATTTCATGCTTGCGTTTCCCTACGCCGGTACAAGCCGGGTCAGGTTCGAAGGGTTTCTCTCAGCACGCACCGGATGTGCGGGCACCCCCAACGGCAGACGGACGATACTGGATGGAGGCTGGCGTGACAAGGGATGGGCTATGGGCCGAGAGGCAGGCGCAAGCCAGCCATGTGGCTGCACCGGCCGGGGATGCGCCTGTAACGGGTATCTCCGCGGCGTCGGGGGGGAGGCGGTCACCAGTGGCCGGTTGCAGCCCGCCAGTTCTGGCGCTCAGCCCAGACGACGCAGGTACTCGCGGGTGAACAGGCGCTCGGGCAGGTCCTGCAGAACCATGTTCGAATAGCTCAAGACCGATACTTCGCCTTTCTTGAGGGCATCTTCCATGACCAGGCGGGTTGGGCGAACGCGGCCGGCGAGTTCGCGGAACTCCTCGTAGCGGCAGGACTTGAGCAGACGGCCGGAGAGCGCGAAGAACTCGGCCTTCAGCGGGCGTCCGTCCTTTTCGCTGACCCAGTACTTGACCTTGGCATAGGTGACGCCGCGATCGACTGCGGTGAGGTCGAGGACATGGGCGTTGATGCCGTCGAGCACTTCCGTGCTGACCAGGACCGGCGTGTAATCGCCGGCAAAGTTCGCGCGCGCCAGATCGCCGTTGGCAACCTGCCCAGTCAGGCGCTGCGCGAGCGAGAGCCGCACGGGCTGAGACACGCTGGGCATGAAGATCCACAGGTCGCGGCCACGCATGAGCAAGGCCTGACCACGTTCCGATACGGGTTCGAGGGTGAGTACGATGGTGTTCTCGTTACCCCGCGAGAGGATGCGGAACTTGCGCGTCTCGCCCGGTTGCCCGTCGCTGAAGTTCTGTACCTCGATTTCGGTCTGGAAACTGTCGCGCGGGAAGCGGATCTCGTCCGCCTTGGTCACGATGCGCACCGCAGCCTCATCCACAGGGGCCTCGGCCGCGTCTTCGGCAGCCCATGCCGAGGGGGCGATCGCAGGCGCAATCAGGCCGCTGGCGAACATGCCGAGGAATTTCCGGCGGGATCGGAAGTGATCGGTCATGAGTGGTATCCTTTTGGCGTTTTCATAACTGTGTGGCCCTGCCATGCCGCTCGTTCGTGTCGAAAACGTAAGCAAGCACTATCGCCTCGGCGAGCAGGATGTTCAGGCCCTGACCGACATCTCGCTGGCCATCGAGCCGGGTGTCTTTCTTGCCATCGCCGGTCCGTCGGGCAGTGGCAAGTCGACCCTGCTCAACATCATTGGTTGCATCGATACGCCAAGCAGCGGGAAGGTCATCATAAACGGCCAGGATGTCTCCGGCCAGACGCCAGATCAACTGGCTGACGTTCGCGCGCGCACCCTTGGGTTCATTTTTCAGACCTTCAACCTGTTGCCGGTGCTGTCCGCAGAAGAAAATGTCGAGTATCCGCTGTTGCAGCTTCCTGAACTCAGCAAGGCGGAGCGGCAGGAACGGGTGAAGCACTATCTGGCCATGGTCGGCCTCACCAAGTACGCGGGGCATCGTCCGAATCAGCTCTCTGGCGGACAGCGGCAGCGGGTGGCGATTGCGCGTGCGCTGGCTACGCACTCGAAGATGGTCCTGGCCGACGAGCCAACGGCCAACCTCGACAGCAAGACCGGGGCGAGCATTCTGAAGCTGATGAAGGACATCAACCGCAAGCACGGTACGACCTTTGTGTTTTCCACTCACGACCGCAAGGTCATGAACATGGCCGACCGCCTCGTCCGGATCGCGGATGGCCAGATCGTTGCGCTCGGCATGCGTGCCGAGGGGCGGTGGGTATTCGTGCAGGACAAGCGCCCGCAGGGCGAAGAAGATCCCGAAGTCTAGGAGCCTGGAATGCGATTGTTGAAAGGAATGCTGCTTGCAGCAGCGTGCGCCGGCAGCCCGGTAGTGATGGCTGCGGATGATCTGGATCTCGACGCTTTGCTCGATGTCGGAGCGCCAAACGAGAGTGAGGGCAGCGGCATCCGTCTGGGTGGCTATGCCGAGTTCGGCGGCGCTTATACCTTGCCGGACGAGGGACACTGGTCGAAGCTGCGTGCCCGCATGGAACTGGCCGCAAGTGGAAACCTCGGAAACGGATTGCGCTGGAAGGTTTCCGGGCGGGTCGATGCAGACGGTGCTCCCGACCTGGAGCGCAACTACTACTCTGGCGCGGTCAGGCGAGACCAGCGATCCGATGCGACCCTGCGTGAGGCCTATCTCGATGTGCCAGTGGGTGACTGGGAGTTCCGTCTTGGCCGGCAGCAGATCATCTGGGGGGAAATGGTCGGCTTCTTCTTTGCCGATGTGGTTTCGGCCCGGGACATGCGTGAGTTCCTGCTGCCCGAATTTGAATCGATACGGATCCCGCAGTGGGCGGCGCGTGCGGAGTATTTCGGCGGCGAGACCCATTTTGAGTTTCTTTGGGTGCCGGTTGCGAGCTATGACAAGGTCGGTAAGCCGGGCGCGGATTTCTATCCCTATCCCTTCTTGCCGTCCGGCACGCATGTGACGGAGAAGACGCCTGCGCACGACGCGCGCAACGGCAACTGGGGTTTACGGGCTTCGCGTCTGATCGACGGCTGGGACCTCTCTGCCTTCTACTACGACAGCCTGAACGTGGAGCCGACGCTGTATCGCACCTCGGTGACACCGACCTACGAACTGCGGCATGACCGCATCCACCAGACCGGCGGCACGTTCAGCAAGGACATGGGGCAGTTCGTGCTCAAGGGTGAGGCGGTTTATACCCGTGGTCGGCGCTTCAATACGCTTGACCCTGCTGCGACCTATGGACTGAAGTCGTCTCCTACGCTGGACTATGCGGTCGGCGTTGACGTGCCGTTTGGCAGTGAGTGGCGTGTGAATGCCCAGTACTTCGCACGGGTTCATTTTGATCACGCGGAGGGGATGTATGTCGAGCGCGAAGAGCCTGGCGTAACCCTGCAGGTGGTGCGGACGATCGGGAGGGATTTCGAGGTCGAGTTTCTGGCCGCATCGAGCCTGATTCGAAACGATTACATGCTGCGCCCCAAACTGACGTGGAAGTTCGCGCCCGAGTGGCGCGCATTGATTGGGGTCGATCACTTCGAAGGACGGCCCACCGCCTTGTTTGGCCGATTCAATGACAGCGACAGGGTGTATTTCGAGGTTCGACGCTGGTTCTGATCGAGGCTGATCTCGCGCCTTTGCGGCGAGATCAGCGCAGCAACTGGGCAGTCAGTTGTCGCTGCAGCGCGAGCATTTCAGCCGGCGGTGCAAACAGCCGGTACAGACTGCGGGTCGAGCTAGTCTCCTTCCCCGCATGCTGTGCGATGAGTTCGTCGACTTCCTGCTGGGACATGTGCATCAGCACTGCGGGTGCGCCAACCCGGGGGCAGACCCGTTCTTCCCCGACCACCCGATAACCCAGCATTCGGCGGTAAAAGCCTGCATGGCGTGGATGAACCTCGATGAAAAGGTCGGTCATCCGATAGATTCGGCGGGTCAATAGATAGACCAGCTGGAACAGGTCGGCCATGACGTCGGCGGAGTTGTGCTCCGGGTCCATCGCCATCCGGGTGACCTCGCAGACCCTGCCGCCGCGAGCGCGCGCAGCATCGATCTCGGGGCGGTAGAGCGTATCGGCCATCAGGCCATTCTCGGAATCGATACCAACCGTTAGCGTGGCAAAGAGATGGTCGCCGCGACAGGCCACGATCGTGGTCTGGTGCTCGGTCTGCGCGAGTTCCGGATGGTAGATCTGCAGGCCGCGCGTCGAGTACATGCGTTCGATCAGCGCAGAGATGTGGTGCTGAAGCCCGGTGAAGCCGTTTGCGCAACGGATATGATATCCGTCGCGGATCATGGCGAACTCCACGCTTGTGTCATCATCCGGGTGTGGCAAGCGCTCAAGTTTCGTTGCGTGCCCGGAGGGAGTGCGCACCGAATCACGAGTTTTTGCTTCCGAGGGCAGTCTGCAACGAGCGTTCATGCTTGAATTCGTGGCGCTTCCCTGCAAGGGGAGAGATTTGGAGTGGATGTGTTTCTGCAAATGCGAGCGACTTTATCGGTCCTTAAGATCGCTGGCTGTAAGCGATTGTGTAATTGTTCCTTCGGGCGGACTGACGTATCTTCGTAGCATGTGGGTAAATCTCAGGGCGTATCATAGGCGTCGTTCAGAAATAGGGGTAGGGTGACCATGAGTAAACAAGCTTCGAACGTGTGGGCGGGGTTCCGTCGTTTCCTGGGTCTGTCGCTGCTTGCCGGCCTGCTGGGTGGTTGCGCATCCTCGTTTCCGCCTGCGCCGATGGCCGCTGCGGATGCCGATTACAATTATGTAATCGGGGCAGGGGATTCCGTGAACATCGTGGTGTGGCGCAATCCGGAGTTGTCGATGTCGGTGCCGGTGCGCCCGGATGGCAAGATCACGACGCCGCTGGTCGAGGATCTTCCTGCGCTGGGCAAGGACTCAACGACGCTCGCTCGGGATATCGAGAAAGAGTTGTCCAAGTTCATTCGCGAACCGGTCGTGACCGTCATCGTTACCGGTTTCGTTGGTCCGTACAGCGAACAGATTCGTGTAGTGGGCGAAGCGGGCAAGCCGCAGATCCTGCCCTACCAGCAGAAGATGACCCTGCTCGACGTCATGATCGCCGTTGGGGGTATCACGGAATATGCTGACGGCAATGGGGCGACGATCCTGCGCACCGGCGAAGGCAACAAGCAGTACAGCGTGCGGATCAAGGACTTGATCAAGCGCGGTGATGTTTCGGCCAACGTGGAGATGCGTCCCGGCGATGTGCTGATTATTCCGCAAAGCTGGTTCTGATCACTTTTCCCTTCAACTAGCCTCGCCTGTCTTCCTGCGTCGGGAGGCAGTGCATGGGCGTGACCAAGACTGACACATGGAAGAACTCGTAAGACAGCTTATCGGTTACCTGCGCGACATGTGGCGTTTCCGATGGTGGGGACTGGCGATGGCCTGGATTGTCGGTGCCGTCGGTGGTGTTGTGATTTACACGATGCCCGATAAATACGAGTCATCTGCTCGCGTGTTCGTCGACACCCAATCCATTCTGCGTCCCTTGATGTCGGGCCTCGCGGTGCAGCCCAATGTCGATCAGCAGATTGCGATTCTGAGCCGGACATTGATCAGTCGGCCCAACGTCGAGAAGCTGATCACCATGGCTGATCTTGATCTCGGGGTGAAGAATGCTGCGCAGCGCGAGGCCTTGATCACGACGCTGTCCAAGGGCTTGCAGATCAGGGGTACCGGGCGTGACAACCTGTTTACCTTGGCTTATGCGGATGTCGAGGCAGCGCGGGCGCAGCGTATTGTTCAGGCGCTGGTCTCCCTTTTTGTCGAGTCCGGTCTGGGGGGGAAGCGTCAGGACTCCGATACGGCTCGCCGCTTCATCGAGGAACAGATCAGGAATTACGAGCAGAAACTCGTCGATGCAGAGAACCGCCTCAAGGAGTTCCGCCTCAAGAACATGGCGCTGCTCGGTGATGGCGCTCGCGACTATGTCACCCAGATCGCTCAGTTGAATGGTCAGCTTGCCCAGGCGAAGCTGGAATTACGCGAGGCAGAGAACTCCCGTGATGCCATGCAGCGCCAACTGGTTGGTGAGGAGCCGGTATTGTTGCCGCAGACACCGAATGCCTCGAACGTATCAATTCCTGAGATCGATGGCCGGATTGACGCGCTCAAGCGCAACCTCGATGACATGATGCAGCGCTATACCGACAAGCATCCAGATGTGATTGGCGCGCGTCGGGTCATCGAACAGCTTGAGCAGCAAAAGCTCGAAGAGGTCGAGGCCCGTCGCAAGGCCGGACCGGGGCAGTTCGGGGCGCTCAACTCGAATCCGGTCTTCCAGCAGATGAAGCTTTCGCTGGCAGAGTCCGAGTCACGAGTGGCGTCGATGCGGGCGCGCGTTAGCGAGTACGAGTCCCGCCTTGCACAGCTGGAGAGCTCGGCCAAGATGCTGCCTGAACTCGAAGCCGAGATGACACAGCTGAATCGGGACTACGCAGTTCATAAGACGAACTACGATAGCCTTGTGGCGCGGCGTGAGTCCGCCAATATCGCGGTGGAAATGGACAATCAGTCGGGTATTGCCGAGTTTCGCCTGATTGACCCGCCCAGCTTGCCGGTCAAGCCTTCTGCACCGAATCGTTTGTTGCTGATGCCGGTGGCGGGTGCTGCGGGCTTGGCAATCGGGCTCGCGCTGACCTTTTTGCTCAGCCAGCTCAGGCCCTCGTTTGTCGATGGCCGCGGCCTGCGCGAGGTGACTGGCTTGCCGGTGCTGGGCACGGTATCCATGCTTTCGACGCCCGAGCGCCGTCGTGCGAGGCTGCGTGGTCTGTTCGCGTTTGGCGGCGGGCTTGCTGGATTCGTCGGTGCTATCGGTATTGCCACTGTGGTTCTGAACATCATTCAGGGATAAGCGGAAGAGCTGATGAGCCTTATCGAAAAAGCAGTACAGCGTCTCGATGCACTCAAGCAGGCCAGCGGGGTTGAGGAACAAGTCGCCCCGAAGGAAGAACGGGTCGTGAACGAGGTGGCGCATGATCCAGTGCTCGATGCCGGCCGGACTTCGTCTTCGGTTCCCCTCGCAGATCCCGTGCCGATGCCCAATCCGAGTGTCTCCCGTGAGGTTCGTATTGACCTCCAGCGCCTTGGGGCAATGGGGATGGTGACTCCGGATGTGCCGCGCGCAGCGATCGCCGAGGAGTTTCGCCTCATCAAGCGGCCGCTTCTGCGCAACGCCACAGTCAGTGGGCCTGCCGAGATCGAGAATGGCAGTCTGATCATGGTGACAAGTGCGATGCCGGGGGAGGGAAAGTCTTTCACCGCCATCAACCTTGCAGTTTCCATGGCAATGGAGCTCGATTACACGGTGTTGCTGGTGGATGCCGACGTGTCCCGCCCCTCGGTGCTCAACCGCCTTGGTCTGCCGCCCGAAAGAGGTTTGATGGACGTTCTCTCGGGCGAGGTTTCCGATCTTGGCGATGTTCTGCTCAGGACCAACATCGAGAAACTTTCGATTCTGCCCGCCGGGATGCCTCACCCCCGGGCGACCGAGATGCTGGCTTCGGAGTCGATGAACCGTCTGCTTGAGCAGATTGCGAATCGCTATGCAGACCGGATTATCGTGTTCGATTCGCCGCCCTTGCTGGTCACCACCGAGGCTCGCGTGCTGGCAACGCATATGGGGCAGGTCGTAATCGTGGTCGAAGCCGGGCGCACCACGCACGCCACGGTCAAGCAGGCGCTGGCGACGATCGAGAACTGTCCGGTCAAATTGATGGTGCTGAACAAGTCCCGTGAAAATGCCGCGGGTTCCTACTATGGATATGGGTATGGCTATGGTGCAGAACCCCGTTCTGAAGCGGCCTGATCGTCCGGCAGGTGCTTTGCGCCTGCTGGTGCTTGCCTTGGGGGCAATCGGTGCGTCAAGCGCATATGCGCAGACGGTCTCCGTGACGCCAAGCGTGCAGAGTCGGCTGACCTTGACCGACAACGTCGCCGCTTCCAGTGACAAGGAGTCCGACTGGATCGCGGAGATCTCTCCCGGCATTACCGTTTCGCGCAAGAGTGGTCGATTCAATGGCCTTCTTAACGCGCAACTTCGGAATGTGGGATATGCCAACGACAGTAGTCGCAACACGTCCTTTCTTGCCTTGCAGGGCAGTGGCCAGATCGAGGCGGTTGAGAATCTGTTTTTCGTCGACCTGAATGCGAACATCAGTCGCAACAATTTCTCTGCGTTTTCAGGGCGTAGCAGCAGTGACGACCTGAGTGTCGACGAAAACAACGAAACACGTACCTGGTCGATCGGCCCCAGACTCGAGTTTCGCCTTGGGGATACGGCGAGAGGTTCTTTACGTTACAAGGCCAGTTGGCTGGATTCCGGCGGGTCGGCGGTTGGTGGTCAGCGGTTGAATGAACTCACTGCACAGGCGAGTGACCCGGCGGCAGTCAGGCTGTTCGGTTGGGGGCTGAGTTACAGCCGCAGTGAATCCGAGTATGACGCGTCGGCCAGTCGCGACGTGACCGAGGAGGTTGGTCGCGCAACGCTTTTCATCAATCTGACGCCACAGTTGCGCCTGCGCGCCATTGGTGGATACGAGAAGAACGATTACGCCAGCACCGAGGATGAGAAAGGCAGCATTTATGGTGCCGGCTTCGATTGGAATCCGACTGAGCGCACGGCCATCTCCGGAACGACCGAGGAGCGTGTTTTCGGGCGGGGGTACAATTTCAGCCTGAAGCATCGCGCACAGCGCTCGACCTGGGATCTGAGCTATGTGAAGGATATTTCGTCTTCACTGCAGACGCTGGGCGGCGGGATCTATCAGGACCCTCAGTTCCTTGCGTTTTTCAATGACGCAACACTGGTGGCGGCGATCCCGGACGATTTGCAACGCGAGGCGTTCGTACGCATTCTGCTGGGCTATCCTGCGACCGGCGGGACCGGTGACATCGTCACAAACGCCCACTTCGTATCGAAAACCTGGCGTGCTGCCTTTTCTTTGCTTGGTCTCCGCAATTCGCTTACCGTCTCAGCCCAGCAGTCCGATCGCTCAAGCCTGAGTTCGATTACGGGTTTGTCTTCAGATGACGACTTTGCCCTGTCCGATACCATCAAGACGACGTCGCTTACGGTGTCGTTCAATCACAAGCTCTCTGGCATTTCGTCGCTCAATACTGCGGTCACGCATTCGCGTTCAGAGGGTGCGTCGGGCACCGGACTGGATACCAAGCGGCTGATAGCGACTGTTGGGCTTACGACCAAACTGGGCCCCCGAACCAATGCCGGACTGACGTACCGCTACCAGCGCTCGGATGCAAGTTCAGCGTCGAGCGATTTCACCGAGAATGCGTTGACGGCCAACCTCGGCATGACCTTCTGACCGGCCTATCGATGTACGAGTCCTACTTCAAGTTTCGCAGCAAGCCCTTCCAGCTCAATCCCGATCCGGCCTTCTTTTTCGGCAGTCGCGGACACCGCCGCGCGATGGCGTATCTCGAGTACGGGATGCACCAGAGCGAAGGCTTTATCGTGATCACCGGCGAGATCGGCGCGGGCAAGACCACCATCGTGCGCAGTCTGCTTGAGCATCTTGATCCAGAGAAGGTCGTCGCCGCCAATCTGGTCAGCACGCAGATTGATGCCAGCGAAATTCTGCGCATGGTTGCCACTGCGTTCGGTCTTCCCAATCGCACGCTTGACAAGGCCGGTTTGCTGCTCGCGTTAGAGACCTTCCTGGTGCAGACCACTGCTGCGGGGAAGCGCGCACTGCTGATTGTCGACGAGGCGCAAAACCTCACGCCGTCGGCGGTGGAAGAGTTGCGCATGCTGTCCAATTTCCAGCTGGAGGACCATGCACTCCTGCAGAGTTTCCTGGTCGGGCAGCCTGAGTTTCGCGACATCATGCAAAGCGCCGAGATGCAGCAGTTGCGCCAGCGCGTAATCGCGTCGTACCACCTTGGTCCTCTCGATTCGGAAGAAACCCGTTCGTATATCGAGCACCGGCTACGTCATGTTGGCTGGACGGACGACCCGGTCTTCGAAACCGATGCCTTCAATGTCATTTACGGCTACACGGGCGGCATTCCGAGACGCATCAATACCTTGTGCGACCGCCTGTTGCTGGGCGCATTTCTGGCCGAGCGACACAGTATCGGCGAGGAAGACGTCCGTGAGGTCATTGAAGAGCTGAAGCTGGAGTTCGCCGCCCCGAATCGCCCCGCTCCGGTTGCCGCCGGGCATGAGGGTGTCAGCGAACGTTGCGTGGGAAACCTGGCAGTGGATCGTCTGCAGGTGAGCGACGAATTGCTCGCGCATGCCGCGAGCCTCAGTAGCAACGCCGATATTCAGCGCCTCGAGGCGAGACTTGTCGGCCTGGAGCAGTCTGTGGCTGCAACGCTCGGCGTTCTCAATCAATTGCTGCATGCGGTCCGTCGCGATCCGCCTGCGGGAGGCAAGGAACATGAGTAGTCAAATGTCTGCAGGGGCGGATGCGCCGGTGATCTGCGTGGTGGGTGCGCGTCCGAACTACATGAAAGTGGCGCCCATCATCCGTGCCTTCGCAGCGCACTCACCCGTGCTTCGTACGCTGCTGGTGCACACCGGACAGCACTACGATCCCGCGATGAAGGATCGTTTGTTCACTGACCTTGAGCTGCCCGATCCGGATGTCAATCTGGCAGTGGGTTCAGGGACTCATGCCGTTCAAACCGCAGAGGTGATGAAGCGGTTCGAACCGATCATCGACCAGTACGGTGCGCGTGCCGTGCTGGTGGTGGGCGACGTCAACTCGACCCTTGCCTGTGCGCTGGTTGCGGCGAAACGTCACATTCCGGTGATTCACGTCGAATCGGGCCTGCGCTCCAACGACCGGCGGATGCCGGAGGAGATCAACCGTATCCTCACCGATCAGATCTCGGATCTGCTGTACACCACCGAACGCAGCGCACACGCCAATCTTGTGCGCGAAGGCATCCCGGAGGAGCGGGCGGTGTTTGTGGGCAATGTCATGATCGACAGCTTGCGTGCCAGTCTGCCCAAGGCGATTCTTGCTGCCGATCTGCTCGCTGCTGCAGGGCTTGACCCGGCACGCATCGAAGATGGCTACGGCGTGGTGACGCTACATCGCCCGTCCAACGTCGATCAGGCCGATACGCTTGGCCCGATTATCGGCGCGCTGCGTCAGATCAGTGAACAACTGCCGCTGGCGTTCGCGTTGCATCCGCGTACGCGCACCAATCTTGAGCGCTTCGGCATGCTTGGCCTGCTCGATACGCCGGGTTTCCTGATCCTGCCGCCGCAAGGCTATCTCGAAATGCTTGGTTTGATGTCCGGCGCGCGCATGGTGCTGACCGACTCCGGCGGCATTCAGGAAGAGACCACCGCGCTGGGCGTCCCCTGCCTGACGATACGTGAGAACACTGAGCGCCCGATCACGGTCGAGCAGGGCACGAACACACTGGTCGGGATTGATCCGCAAGCCCTCATCATGGCGGCTGAGGCCATTCTGAAGGGCGGCGGGAAGGCTGGCCGGGTACCGGAGCATTGGGACGGACAGACTGCCGAGCGAATCGCGAGTCATCTGTCGTCCTGGCTGGAACAGCACGAGGCGGCTCAGCCCGCCGCGGTCTGAGCAAGGGGGCGTATGAGCGAGAATTCACACACCGCTTCTGAAAAGGCCATTGTCAACGCCCTGACCATCGACGTTGAGGACTACTTTCAGGTCTCGGCGCTGGCGCCACATTTTCCGCGCAAGATCTGGGACGCAGTGCCCTGCCGCGTAGAGCGAAACGTCGATCTGATTCTTGACCTGCTCGATCAGCGCGGCGCAAAGGCGACCTTCTTCACCCTGGGCTGGGTCGCAGAGCGCTACCCTCAGCTTGTGCGCCGTATTGCCGCGAGCGGGCATGAGGTCGCGAGTCATGGTTACAGCCATGAGCGCGCCAGTGCAATGACGCCCAAGGCCTTTCTTGCGGACATCGCGCTTGCCAAGGCCGTGCTGGAAGACATCGCCGGGCAGAAGGTCACAGGTTACCGTGCCCCCAGTTTTTCGATCGGACTGCAGAACCTGTGGGCGCATGACACGATCGCTGAGGCAGGCTATGTGTACAGTTCGAGCGTGTACCCGGTCAAGCACGATCACTATGGCATTCCGGATGCACCGCGCTTTCCGTATCTCCTTGAGTCGGGCCTTATGGAAATCCCGGTGACCACGATGCGCTTACTCGGTCGCAACTGGCCCGCCGGCGGTGGTGGCTATTTCCGTCTTCTGCCCTACGCGGTGTCGCGCTGGCAGATTGCGCGCGTCAACCGTGATGACAAGCGCCCTGCGATCTTTTACTTCCATCCGTGGGAAGTTGACCCGGATCAGCCGCGGGTGGCCGAAGCGTCAGCGAAAACGCGGTTCCGACACTACGTGAACCTTGCACGAACCGAAAACCGTCTCAAGCGACTGCTGGGCGACTTCAACTGGGGACGGGCGGACGAGGTTTTCCGCAATGCCGCCTGAGTCGTCGGGAGTGATTATTGTGGACAGGCTAGCCATCACCGTCAAAACGCTTGCACCGGAAGATGCGCCGCGCTGGGACGCCTTCGTTCGGGCCTGTCCGCAGGCGACGTTCTTTCATCTGTCAGCGTGGCAGCAGATTACCGAGCAGATCTTCAGGCACCGCAGCTTTTTTCTCTATGCGGAGCGCGCCGGAGAAATCGTGGGGGTGTTGCCGCTCGCAGAGGTCAAGAGCCGACTTTTCGGCCATGCACTCACTTCGCTCCCTTTTTGCGTCTATGGTGGCGTAGCTGCAAGTGCGGATTCTGAGGCGGAGGCGCTCGCCGCGCTCGAGGCTGAGGCGGATGCCTTGGCTCGCAGGCTTGGTGTGCAGCATCTCGAGTACCGGAATCTGAGCCCGAGACACCCCGAGTGGCCGCATCAGGAGTTGTACGTCACCTTCCGCAAGGCCATCCTGCCTGAGGTCGAGGACAACATGCAGGCCATTCCGCGCAAACAGCGGGCGATGGTGCGCAAGGGCATCAAGAACGGTCTGGTCAGCCATGTTGACACCGACGTTGAGCGCTTTTTCGCTGTCTATGCCGACAACGTGCTAAGGCACGGTACGCCGGCACTGCCCAAGCGCTTCTTTCAGTGCCTGAAGGACACTTTTGGCGATGACTGTGAGGTTCTGACCGTGACGGATGAAGCCGGCAAGGTGCTGTCGAGCGTGCTCAGCTTCTACTTTCGCGATGAAGTCTTGCCCTACTACGCGGGAGACGACCTCGCCGCGCGCGACGTCGCCGCCAATGATTTCAAGTACTGGGAGCTAATGCGGCGGGCCTGCGAGCGCGGGTGCAAAGTCTTTGACTACGGCCGCAGCAAGGTCGGAACAGGGCCGTACAGTTTCAAGAAGAACTGGGGTTTCGAGCCGCAGCAGCTTTCTTACGAGTACCGTCTGTACAAGCGCGACAGCGTGCCGCAGAACAACCCGATGAATCCGAAATACAGGCTCTTCATTGCCATGTGGCGGCGCTTGCCGGTCGGTGTGGCGAACGCGATCGGGCCGCATATCGTGCGCAATCTTGGGTGATTGCAAGAGGATGCCAATGCAAAGAGATGTGATGCCAGGTACGTTGGCAGAGGTCAATGTGCTAGACGGGCCGGAAAGGAATTTTTTGAAGATTGTCATTCTTCTGCTTGGCGTCTTTGTCTGGGTGACTGGCTGGTACTGGGATACGGCTGCCGAGATGGCAGGCATCTGGTGGCGGTCCGATACGTTTGCCCACGGCTTGGTGGTCCTTCCGATTTTTGCGTGGCTGGTGTGGAGCAAGCGCGAGCGATTGAGCCTGGAACGGCATGAACCATCGGCCTTAGTGCTTCTTTTGATCGTGGGTGCGGGCCTGGCTTGGCTTCTTTCAGAGTTGGGCAGTGCTTCGGCGCCATCGCATTTTTCCCTCGCGCTGATCCTGGCGTCGAGTTTTGTCGGCGTACTTGGATTGCGCATTGGGAGGATTCTTGCTTTTCCTTTGCTTTTTCTCTTTTTCGGGGTGCCGATAGGGGAGTTCCTCCTTCCGATTCTGATGCGCCACACTGCGGACTTCACTGTTCAGGCGCTGCGAATGACCGGCATTCCCGTCTACCAGGAAAACCTTTTCTTTGTCGTGCCGAATGGTCGCTGGTCGGTTGTGGAAGCCTGCAGCGGACTTCGATATCTGGTTGCATCCCTAATGGTTGGCTCGCTCTATGCGTATCTCAACTATGTGAGTCTCAAGCGCCGCATGTTGTTCATGCTCGTTGCGCTGCTGGTGCCAATCGTTGCGAACTGGGTGCGTGCCTACATCACCGTGATGGTGGGCTATCATTTTGGCCCGGAGTTCGTCGAAGGTTTCATTCATATTGTCTACGGCTGGGTTTTCTTCGGGATCGTCATCGGTCTCATGTTCTGGATAGGGAGTCGATGGCATGAAGTTCCGGCTCAAGTACCCGAGGCAGCGCACAGCAGCGGTGCTGGGGCTGCCGGGAAGCGAGGCTGGGTTGCGTTGACCGCGATTGCGCTGGCGATACCGGCTTTCCCGATGGCCCTCTCCCAACTACAGTTGCCTGTAGACAGTTTTTCTGTCGCGCTGACAGCACCGCAGGCGAAACCTGGCTGGACTGTTCTTGAAGACGATGAATTTCCTTACCGGCCCTCGTTCAATGGGCACCGTGGCGAAGTCTTTCAGCGTTACCAGAATGTGAATGGCGAAGCCTTGGGGCTCTACATCGCTTACTACGCCGAGCAGCACAAGGGTGCGGAGCTGGTCATGCACGGTAACAGTCTCGAAGGTCGCCAGGGGTCCGGATGGATACGCACAAGCAGCGGTGAAGACCGTTTGTCGATTGGAACCGTCGCGAGGGCAACCTTGCGTCGGGGTGAGCGACGGCTCAACTTGTGGAGTTGGTACTTCATCAACGGACGAGTGGTGACCAATGACTTCGTTGCAAAAGGGCTGCTCGCGCTGAACCGCATCGCCGGATTAAAGGACGACTCCGCAGTACTCGTTCTTGTCGTGCCGACGGATGAGCGAACGGCTACGGGCAAGGTGACCGCCGAAGCCTTCGTCAGCGACTATATGGCTGCGGTTGAAGCCATGCTGAGAGATGTCGAGGAAAGGCGATGAGCCTCAACCGCCCACTCGTCATGCATGTCGTTTATCGGTTTGACGTCGGTGGACTTGAGAACGGAATCGTCAATCTGATCAACCGCATGGATGCTTCGCGCTTTCGCCATATGGTGGTGGCACTTACGCATTGCGTCCCGGAGTTTTCGGAGCGTATCGTGCGCGACGACGTCGAGTTCGTCTCGCTTGAGAAGGGGCCCGGTCATGGGTTCAAGCTGTATCCCAGACTCTATCGGCTGTTTTCCGACTACAAGCCAGCAGTCGTGCATACCAGAAACCTTGCAGCACTCGAAGCTGCTGTGCCTGCACGTGCGGCCGGGGTGCCGGTTCGCATACACGGGGAGCATGGTTGGGACGTTTCCGACCCAGGTGGTACGCGTGCGAAATATCGCTTCTTGAGGCGGCTGTACCGGCCTTTCGTCAGCCATTACGTTGCCCTCTCAGGCCATCTTGCCGACTACCTGGTCCATGGGGTGAACGTTCCCGAGGGCCAATTGACAAGGATATGCAATGGCGTGGATTCAGCACGATTTCATGCCGCGCCGAGCCATCGTGGCCTGCTTGAGGGCTCTCCTTTCAATGCTTCTGATCTCGTCGTTGTTGGTACGGTAGGCCGACTGCAGGCGGTGAAGGATCAAATTACCCTCGTGCGCGCCTTCGCACTGAGTCTGTCGGTGCTTGGCAATGCTGGTGCGAACTTGCGTCTGAGTATTGCGGGCGATGGGCCGCTGCGTCCGGATGTCGAGGCCGAGATCGTACGGGCAGGGTTAGGGGCTCGGGTCTGGTTGGCCGGAACTCGGCGTGATGTGCCGAATGTCATGCGGGGTCTTGATTTGTTTGTGCTACCTTCGCGTGCGGAAGGAATCTCCAACACGATACTTGAAGCCATGGCCACCGGCCTGCCTGTGATTGCAACCGACGTTGGCGGCAACGCGGAACTGGTGTTGCCGGGTGAAACGGGGGCTCTGGTCCCACCGATGAACCCCGAGCGGATGTCCGACGTGATCGCGAGGTATGCTACCGACGCTGGTCTCAGGCATACCCACGGTCTTGCAGGGCGGCGGCGGGTCGAGGCCGAGTTCAGTCTGGATGGCATGGTAGAGCGATACACGTCGCTCTATCGGTCACAGCTTGATGCGGCAGGCGCTCGGCGCGCGGCCGCCTGACACAGGATCATAACGATGTGCGGTATTGCCGGTCTGTTCGACATCAACGGTAAGCGCGATTTTGATCGCGACCTCATGCTGCGGCTGAACGACATACAGTTTCACCGTGGTCCGGACGAGGGGGACGTCTACCTTGAGCCGGGCGTAGCGCTCGGTCATCGTCGTCTGTCGATCATCGATCTTGCTTCCGGGCAACAGCCCTTGTTCAATGAAGATGGATCGGTCGCGGTCGTATTCAACGGCGAGATCTATAACTTCCAGGAGCTTGTGCCCGAACTGGAAGCGTTAGGGCATGTGTTCCACACCCGAAGCGACACTGAAGTCATCGTTCATGCCTGGGAGGCGTGGGGAGAGGACTGCGTGCAGCGTTTTCGCGGCATGTTTGCCTTCGGTCTGTGGGACCGAAATCAGCAGTGTTTTTTCATGGCACGTGATCGCCTTGGCGTAAAGCCGCTGCACTATGCGATCCTTGACGATGGCACGCTGGTGTTCGGGTCGGAGTTGAAGGTGCTGATGCAGCACCCGGGCCTTGATCGAACTATCGACCCGCTTGCCGTCGAGGAGTATTTTGCCTTGGGCTATGTGGCCGAACCACGGACCATCTTCAAGGGCGCACGCAAGTTGCAACCTGCCGAAAGCCTGTGCATTAGACGCGGTCAGCCGGTTCCTGCTCCCAGGACGTACTGGGATGTGCGTTTCTCGCTCGACAATCCTTTGTCTCTTGAGGATGCGAGCGCGGAACTCGCCGAGCGCTTGCGCGAGTCCGTGCGCCTGCGAATGATCTCGGAGGTGCCTCTGGGTGCCTTCCTGTCGGGTGGTGTCGACTCCAGTGCGGTTGTCGCGACCATGGCTGGATTGTCGAGTGAGCCCGTCAATACCTGTTCCATTGCCTTCGACGACCCGGCTTTCAACGAGTCCGCCTTCGCGAAAATGGTTGCGGACCGATATCAGACCAATCATCACGTCGAAACAGTGAAGTCGGACGACTTCGATCTGATTGACACCTTGGCCGCGCTGTATGACGAGCCCTATGCAGACAGTTCCGCAATTCCAACCTATCGGGTATGTCAGCTCGCGCGCAAGCACGTCACTGTGGCGCTTTCCGGCGATGGCGGTGATGAGAGCATGGGTGGCTACCGTCGCTATCGCATGCACATCATGGAAGAGAAAATGCGGGGAGCGATGCCGCATGGTGTCAGAAAGCCGCTATTCGGTTTGCTTGGGCGAATGTATCCCAAGGCAGACTGGGCTCCACGGGTCTTTCGAGCAAAAACAACGTTTCAGTCCTTAGCGCGAGATTCGGTTCAAGCGTACTTTCATTCGGTCTCCATCCTGCGTGGAGACATGCGTAGCAGCCTTTTCTCTGCCGATTTCCGCCGCCAGCTTGGCGGCTACAACGCCATTAACGTCTTTCGTCGCCACGCCGACGCCGCGCAAACGGACGATCCGCTTGCGCTCATACAGTACATTGACACCAAGACCTATCTCGTCGGGGACATCAATACCAAGGTCGACCGCGCCAGCATGGCGCATTCTCTGGAGGTGCGTGAACCCTTGATGGACCATAAGCTTGTCGAGTGGCTGGGGTCGCTGCCATCCGGGCTCAAGATCAAGGGAAAGGAGGGGAAGTACGTTTTCAAGAAGGCGATGGAGCCCTTGCTCCCCGATGACGTGCTGTATCGCCCTAAAATGGGATTTGCTGTTCCGCTTGCACGCTGGTTTCGTGGTCCTCTCAAGCAGCGTGTACGTGAGGCTGTTCTTGGCGAGACGCTCGCATCGACGGGAATCTTCAATAAGGACTATCTGCAGCAGCTGGTTGACGCACATCAGTCAGGCGTACGTGACTACAGCGCGCCTTTGTGGGCGCTGTTGATGTTCGAAGCCTTTCTGCGAAATTCGCGCAAGTCTGCGGCGCCGTCGTCCGTGGCCGTGGAGACAGCCTGATTGATGCGAATTCTCCATATCCTCGATCATTCCCTGCCTTTACACAGCGGCTATACCTTTCGCACGGCCGCCATTCTGCGCGAACAGCATGCGCTCGGCTGGGAGACGTTTCATATCACGACGCCAAAGCAGGGTCAAACCACAGCTGCTGAGGAAGAGGCCGACGGGCTGCGGTTTTACAGAACAGCGGCGCCCGAAGGCGCCGGACTCGTGGCCCAGATGCGACTCACTGCAGCGCGTATCGATGAACTCGTGGGCACGCTTCGCCCGGACCTCATTCACGCCCATTCTCCGGTGCTCAATGCCCTGCCCAGCCTTTGGGTCGGGCGGCAGCGCCAAGTGCCAGTTGTGTACGAAATGCGCGCTTCGTGGGAAGACGCAGCGGTGGACCATGGGACAACGACCGAGGGCAGTCTGCGCTATCGCGTCTCGCGAGCGCTGGAGAGTTTCGCGCTGCGCCGCGCCAGCCATGTCACCACCATCTGCGAGGGCTTGCGTGGCGACATCATGGCCCGAGGGCTGGCGCCGGAAGCTATCACTGTCATCCCCAATGCCGTCGATGCCGACGCCTTCCAGTTTGGTGCTGAAGCAGATCCATCTCTGCGCGCCGAACTCGGGCTTGAAGGGAAAACCGTACTCGGTTTTGCGGGCTCGTTTTACGGCTACGAAGGGCTTGATCTGCTGGTTTCCGCGCTTGCCAGCCTGGTTGAGCGATATCCGGACATCCGCTTGTTGCTGGTCGGTGGTGGTGTACAGGAGCAGGCCCTGCGCGAGCAGGCAGCGCGTGAAGGTGTGGCCGATCGCGTCATCTTCACCGGACGGGTGCCGCATAACCGCGTGCAGAAATACTACGAGCTCATCGACGTTCTCGCGTATCCACGCCTGCCGATTCGGCTCACGGAGCTGGTAACGCCGCTCAAGCCGCTGGAGGCGATGGCGCAGGGGCGGATGTTTGTCGCCTCAGACGTCGGTGGTCATCGTGAGCTGGTGAAGCACGGTGAAACCGGCTTTCTGTTCAAGGCCGGCAGCGTCGAGGCGTTGGCGGAGTCGATTGCGCACTTGCTCGATCATCGGGATGTGTGGCCCGCTGTTCGCGCCCAGGCGCGCGCCTTTGTCGAACGCGAGCGGACCTGGGCCAACAGTGTGGCGCGGTATCGCGAGGTTTACCGCAAGGCGTTGGCAACGCGTGGCCGCGAGTCTGTACTTGCCGAGGTGAAATAGGCCATGTGCGGCATTCACGGTTTCTATCGTTTTGACGGTGAGCGCGTCGATCCTGCCCAACTCACGGCCATGGGGGACGTTACCCGCCATCGTGGCCCCGATGACGAAGGACAGCATATCGACCGCAATGGGCGCTGTGGCATTGCCATGCGACGGCTGTCCATCATCGATCTTGCCGGCGGGCACCAACCGATCTCCAATGCGGATGACACGCTCTGGGTCGTGTGCAATGGCGAGATCTACAATTTCCGTGAACTGCGTGCCGAACTGCAGGACCGCGGCTATCGCTTCAAGACCGGGTCAGATAGCGAAGTGTTGCTGCATCTCTATGACGAGATGGGGGACGACTTCGTTCATCGGCTCGATGGCATGTTCAACTTCGCGCTGTGGGATGCCCGTCGCAAGCGCTTGCTGATCGGACGTGACCATCTCGGCGTTAAGCCGCTATACGTTCATCAGTCTGTGACCTTGCTGGGTTTTGCCACCGAGGCCAAAGCGCTTTTGCAGTTGCCGGGCATGCGTACCGAACTCAATCGCGATGTGCTCGGCGATTACCTGCACCTGGGTTACGTGCCTGCGCCGCACTCGATGTTCAGCGGCATCCGCAAGCTGCCGCCGGCCACCTTGCTGGCGGTGGAGAACGGTGAGGTGCGCGAGTGGCGTTACTGGCGCCTGCCCGCGACGATCGATCGCAGCGTCTCCGAGGCCGAGTGGGTGGATCGCATCCGAAGCGGAATGGAGTCAGCGGTACACCGGCAGATGGTCAGCGATGTGCCAATCGGCGCGTTTCTGTCGGGCGGCGTCGATTCCAGCGCGGTGGTTGCCTATATGGCCAAGCATTCCTCGCACCCGATCCGTACTTATGCGATTGGCTTCGAGGGCGGTGAGGCTGAGCAGCTCTACAACGAGCTGCCCTATGCACGTCAGGTGGCAAGGCTCTTCGGCACCGAACACCGCGAGATCGTCGTAAAGCCGGATGTGGTCGGTCTGCTGCCAAAGCTGCTGTGGCACATGGACGAGCCGGTCTCCGATTCCGCGTTCATCACCACCTTTCTGGTGTCTGAGTTTGCCCGTCAGGACGTCAAGGTGATTCTTTCGGGGGTTGGCGGCGACGAACTGTTCGGCGGCTACCGGCGCTATCTGGGTGGTCACTATGTGCGCAAACTGGAACGCTTGCCGCGCTGGTCGCGAAGGCTGATGTCGCGTGCAGCCGAGCTCATGCCCAGTGACCGTCATTCGAAAGTGCTGAATACCTTGCGTCTGGCCCGGGGCTTTCTCGCCTCGGCCGAGCTTTCGCCGGATGAGCGTTACCGTCACTACCTGCAGGTGCTCGACCACGAGACTGTGTCGGCGCTGACCGGCGGTCGCAACGGGTCCAGCGATGCACTCGCTGCTGCGTTCGCTGCTGCAGGTGACGAGGATGCACTCAACCGGATGTTTGCAGTCGACGCCGAAACCCAGTTGCCTGACGATCTGTTGATGCTTACAGACAAGATGAGCATGGCTGTATCGCTCGAATGCCGCGTGCCGCTGCTCGATCGCGAGCTGGTTGAGTTGGCTGCAGCCATCCCCGAGTCCCTGAAGGTAAAGAACGGCCGTCTCAAGCACCTGATGAAGGATGCGCTCTCCGATGTGCTGCCGCCGGACATTCTCGATCGCAAGAAGCGGGGCTTCGGCACGCCGATGGGCGCCTGGCTCAAGCGTGAGCTTGCCCCAGTGCTGCGCAGGCTGCTCGCGACCGATGTCGTGAGAGACCGTGACTTGTTCGATCCTGCGGTGGTGTCCCGCCTCATGGCCGATCATGAGTCCGCGCGTATCGACGGCACCGACGCGCTGCTTGCCCTGATGAACCTGGAAATCTGGAGTCGTCTCTACCTTGATGGTCATTCGGTTGATGACGTCACGGCAGAGCTCAAAAGCCACCTCGCATGAAAATTCTCTACGTCTGTCACCGCTTTCCGTTTCCGCCCAAGCGCGGTGGAAAGATCCGCCCCTTCAACATGATCCGGCATCTGTCGCAGAATCATCAGGTAACGGTGTGCTCGCTGGCGCGTTCCGAGGCTGAAGCGGAAGAGGGCAGGGGGATCGCACCGCACTGCGAGCGATTCGAAATGGGGGTGGTGTCGAACCCGATCCAGATGCTGCGCATGGTGGCGCGATTGCCGACGATGGAGCCCTCGTCGATGGGCTATTTCTATTCGCCCGACCTTGCGGCCAAGGTCAATGCCCTGCTCGCCTCCGAGAAATTCGACCTGATTTTCGTGCATTGTTCATCCGTGGCGCAGTACGTCAGTCACGTGCACGACATTCCCAAGATTCTTGATTTTGGCGACATGGATTCGCAGAAATGGCTTGAGTACGTCAATTACAAGCCGTTTCCGCTCAAGGCCGGCTACTGGCTCGAAGGCAGCAAGATGGAGCGCGAGGAAAAGCGCCTGGCCCGTCTCTTCAATCTCTGCACCGCCACCACGCGCGCCGAGTGGGAAACGCTCGAGTCCTACTCCACTGGCGTTTCGACCGACTGGTTCCCCAACGGTGTGGATGCCGACTTCTTCAAGCCCGATGGTGAGGGCTATGACCCGGACACCATCAGCTTCATCGGGCGCATGGACTACTACCCGAATCAGGAGGCCATGTTCCGCTTCTGCGAACAGATCTGGCCGCTGCTTCGTGCCAAACGGCCCGAAATGAAGCTGCTGATCGTGGGGGCGGACCCCATCCCCGCAGTCATCAAGCTGGGTGAGTTGCCCGGTGTCACCGTGACCGGATCCGTGCCTGACGTGCGTCCCTACATCCTGCGCTCCGCAGCGATGGTCGCGCCGCTCAATATCGCGCGCGGTACCCAGAACAAGATTCTCGAAGCAATGGCGATGGGCGTGCCGGTGGTTTCGAGCAGCATTGCAGCTGGCGGAGTTGATGCCCAGGGTGAGGAGCATTTCCTCGTCGCTGACACGCCGATGCAGTACGCTGAAGCCATTCTTCGCCTGGTTGAACAGCCTGCCGAGCGCGAGCGGCTGTCCCGGGCGGGGCGTGAGCGCATGCTTTCGCACCACGCATGGCCGCGGTCGATGGAGCGCCTTGACGGCATCATCGAGCGCTGCCTGACCGAATTTCGCGGCAACAAGGAAACCAGTCAATGAAGATCAGTATTTTCGGTTTGGGCTATGTTGGTGCAGTGTCGCTCGCCTGTCTCGCGCGTGATGGGCATCAGGTCATTGGCGTTGATATCGATGCCGCCAAGCTGGCGCTCATCAAGGCGGGCACCACTCCGGTTGTTGAAGAGGGCATGGTCGATCTCATGCTCAGCGTTGCCGCAAGTGGCCGAGTCAGTGTGACGACCGATGTTCGTCAGGCCGTGCTCGACAGCGACATTTCGTTGATTTGTGTCGGTACGCCTTCTGCCACCAATGGGAGCCAGGATCAGGGCGCGGTACTTCGTCTGGCAAAGGATCTTGGCCTTGCGATTGCCGACAAGACCGCTCCGCATGTCCTGGTGTTTCGCTCCACCCTGGTGCCCGGCACAGTTGAAGACGTGCTCAAGCCCATCATCGAGGCCGAGTCCGGCAAGCGCGATGGCGAGGGCTTCCACCTGTGCTTCCAGCCCGAGTTCCTGCGCGAAGGCTCGTCGATTCGCGACTACGACAAGCCGCCATTTACCGTTGTGGGCGCAAATCATCCTTATCCGGCCGACCGCCTGCGCGAACTTTTCGGCCATCTGCCGTGCAAGTTCCTGCAAACCTCGGTTCGCGCAGCCGAGATGATGAAGTACTGCTGTAACAACTTCCACGCCCTCAAGATCACGTTCGCGAACGAAACCGCGCGTCTGTGCGAGGCCCTCGGCGTCGATGCGTTCGAGGTCATGGATCTGGTCTGTCAGGACACCCAGCTCAACATTTCGCCGGCCTACCTCAAGCCGGGGTTCGCCTTTGGCGGTTCCTGCCTGCCCAAGGATCTGCGTGCAACCAGTTATCTGGCCAAGACGCACGACGTCGAACTGCCCATGCTTAACGGCATCCTGCAGTCCAACCGCCAGCACATCGACCGTGCCATCGCCAAAGTGCTTGAGTCTGGTTGCCGCAAGGTCGGCATGCTCGGCTTGTCGTTCAAGACCGGCACCGACGATCTGCGCGAAAGCCCTCTGGTTACGCTCGCAGAGCAACTCATCGGCAAGGGTGTGCAGCTGTCCATCTACGATCCCGACGTTCAGCTTTCCCGTCTCCTCGGCGCCAATCGCCGTTTTATCGAAACCCAGCTCCCGCATATCGGCGACCTGCTCAAGCCGGATCTCGATGCAATCATCGCAGAATCCGAAATGCTGATCGTGGGCGTCTCGAATCCCGCGATCTTCGATGCAATCGCCACGCATTCGCGTGCTGAGCAACGCATCATCGATCTGGTCAAACTTCCGGCTCTGGATGGAATGCGAGCACAGGTGGAAGGGCTCTGCTGGTGATTTCTGGTGCAGTGCGGACAGGGAGCGGTGGGCGTGCTGCACGTGTATATCTCGTTCTATTCTGGGTAAGTGCCGCGATTACCTTGTTGCTCGCCGGATCACTTGCACCTTATCTGAGAGACTCTGCTGAAATGGTGCGCATGCGAAACGCATTGCTGCTCCAGAGCGATGCGGCTGTGTACGATTGGTCTCCAGATACCGTTCCGGCTGGGTTTGCAGTCGAGCGGGTTGCGCCTACACCACTCTACGCCGATGCAGTGGCAACGGAAGGCTTGAGCGTAGAAGGTGACGACTGGGCGACCGCCCTGAAGATTGGGCAGCATCTGCTCTTTGATGGAGTGCGAACAGGCAGGCCGATTCAATCGGACCTGGAGCGTACCTATCGGCGTATCACTGAGCACGGTGAAGGGTATTGTGGTGATTTCGCCGACAGTTTCACTGGGCTTGCCAACGCAGCAGGGCTGTTTTCCCGTCCGTGGGCCTTTTCGTTCGATGGCTTCGGCGGCCACGGACACATCTTCAACGAGATCTGGGATCGAAAAGCGGCGCGCTGGATCATGATTGATGTTTTCAATAACTTCTTCGTTGTCGATAAGACGGGGCGACCTCTTTCAGCCATTGAGTTCCGAGACAGTCTGCTGACGGATCCGTCAGACTTGCAACTCCTCCCGATTGATGCAGCTTCAAGCCCTGGATTTACGCGGCGAGACAAGGCGCTTGAGTACTATCGGCGCGGTTTGCCTGAGTGGTACATGTGGTGGGGGAACAATGTTTTTGAATACGATCAGGATCCGGTGGTAAGGGCGCTTGGGAACACGCATCGCGCACTTGAACAGCTCGGTGGTGTGGCAATGGGCGTCTATCCGCGAATTCATATTCTCGCCACAAGCGAAAACCTGCCACAACGTGAGGCAATTAGTTGGCTCAAGGTCCGGTTGATCGCAGTGATGGCGTTCTCCATGATCAGTGCTGCGTGTCTTCTCGCGTGGTGGGTTGTGCGTCGCAGAAACGCAGGTGTGCAGCCGTGAGTTCGTTGAACCAGCAGTTTCCACCGAAATCAGAAAGGTCTGAGAAACTGCCCGCCCTGTGCATCGTGGGGCCTTTGCCCCCACCGTCGGGAGGTATGGCAAACCAGTGCGAGCAACTTGTCCGACTGTTGCGCCTTGAGGGTGTCGATGTTGAACTGGTGCGCAACAATGAACCTTATCGTCCGCAGTGGGCAGGCAGGGTTCCGTTACTGCGCGCCGCAGTCAGACTGATCCCCTATATCTCACGCCTTTGGCGGGCGGCAGGGCGAACTGAGGTAATGCACATCCTCGCAAACTCCGGTTGGGCATGGCACCTTTTCGCCGCACCTGCCGTCTGGATCTGCCGGATTCGTGGAACCAAAGTGATCGTCAATTATCGGGGGGG